>Ga0102815_10000047_pt1 | contig 86741 bp, 81 predicted proteins | sample ColrivemetaGS759_FD_79113 | JGI IMG/M metagenome (GOLD analysis project Ga0102815, IMG submission 79113) | Estuarine microbial communities from the Columbia River estuary - Ebb tide ETM metaG S.759 | ecosystem: Environmental > Aquatic > Marine > Intertidal zone > Estuary | place: USA: Columbia... | reverse complement strand
TATTGTAAGTAATACTGCCATTGACCATTTGAGAAAGGCTAAAAACAATCCTTTTCTCTCGGACCAAGACAACGACTTTAAGTCCATGGCATCAGATCCCATGCTCGAAGAAGAACTCCGTGAAACTACCCAACTCAAAGCCAAAATTGCTCAGGAAGCTATTTCTAGGCTCTCTCCGGCATACAGAACCGTATTTAACCTTTACGTATTGGAAGAGCGCAGTCATAAAGAAATTGCCGCTCTACTAGGCATTTCGGAAGGAACATCAAAATCCAATTTGGCTAAAGCAAAAATGAATTTGCAGCGGCTTTTAAAAGATGAATTTATATTGATTGAAAAACAATGAAAGATCAATTTGAACAAAATATTAAATCATTAGTAGAGGAATTCTCCTATGATTACGACCCTCAAGCTTGGGAAAAGCTTTCCAAAAAGCTTCCCAAGTCAAAGGGCAACCTTTCTTGGTTTCAGATTGGTTTTTTTAGCACCATTCTTACCATTAGTTTATTAGGAACTGCTGTATGGCTCGTTTTTGCAGTTTTCTTTTCAACATCACTTACCAGTTCAAAAGCACACATTACTCCTCATGGGCGCTCAAAAATTCAAAAAGCAGCTCAACATTCCAATGAAAACAAAAAAAGCAATGCATTATTAATTGCCCCTAAAAAATCTCCTTTAGAGGCGCAACATGAATCTATTGCAACGGCGCTCGGCTCAAAAACGAGCAACCTAAGCACTGCGATAATTTCGCCCTCAGCGCAATACAATGAGCCTGAAGTTCAATTGGAAAATTATATTTCACCCCTATCGATTAAAGGTTCTGAAGCGTTACAAACTGAATTAAGCATCCCTAAAAGAAGCAACAAAGAAGAAAATTCAAACCAAGCTGCCACTGCCTTACCTTGCCAAGCACCACATATCTCATTAGATGCAGACGCAATATCATATGTAGATGGACTACCTCGTATTCATATCAAGGCCGAAACCAATGCCACTCGGATGAGTTGGAGTTCAGATGAACGCTTGTCAAACGCGCAATATAATGCCGCCGATTTATTGGCATTCAAGGCTAAAACATACACCATAAATGTCGAGGGTATTTTGGATGGGTGCAAAGAAAGCGCAAGGATAAAAATAACTGCTAATGAAGATTATAATCTATTGGCAGTGAATGCATTTAATCCGCAATCTAGAGATGAACGCAATGCTACCTTTATGCCTTATGCGCTCACCATCAGACAAACACCATTTGAAATGCTCATCATTGATCCCGATAATGGAGCAATAGTATATAGAACCTCAGACTACCAACAACCCTGGGACGGTATCGATATGCGCTCTGGACAAATGGTTCCTAGTCAAAAAGCTTATATATGGAAAGTAGTTTTGGAGCAACCACTCCCAAAAGAAAATTCTACATATACAGGCACGATCGTTCGGATTTAGTCTTGACTAAATTCTAGGAAATATGTACATTTGTTGGGCGTCCAGAAGTGTAAACCCAGCATGAGTATTATCAACTTATTACCCGATCACATTGCCAATCAAATTGCAGCCGGCGAGGTCATTCAAAGACCGGCCTCAGTGGTCAAAGAATTACTTGAAAATGCTGTGGATGCAGGCGCTTCGCAAATACATTTGATTGTTAAAGATGCCGGAAAAACATTAATTCAAGTGCACGATAACGGGCAAGGAATGGATGCTCAAGATGCCACACAATGCTTTTTGCGCCATGCCACCAGCAAGCTTAAAAATGCCGATGATCTTTTTGCAATTCAAACAAAAGGCTTTAGAGGAGAGGCCCTTGCTTCTATTGCTGCGATTGCGCAAGTCCGACTAAAAACCAAGCAGATAGAAGCGCAAACTGGTATACAAATCGATGTCGAAGGCAATCAAATAAAAAACAAACAAGAAACCATTTGTGCCAACGGTGCTTCATTTGAGGTGAAGAATCTCTTTTACAATGTGCCAGCTAGGCGTAATTTTTTAAAAAGCGATGCGATTGAATTGGGTCATATTCAAACAGAGTTTGAGCGCGTTGCCTTAGCGCACCCCGAAATTCATTTTCACTTCCAGCACAACGGGCAAGAAATATATAATTTATCGAGTGCCAACCTTCGCATGCGTTTAGCTTCCATTTTAGGTAAGGGGAGTAACGACAAACTTGTGCCAATTGAGGAGCAAACAGATATTGTCAAAATTATCGGTTATGTGGGCAAGCCTGAATTGGCAAAAAAAAGCAGGGGTGAACAATATTTATTTGTCAATCAGCGTTTTTTCAAAGATTCGTACTTTAACCATGCCATTACAAAGGCTTTTGACGGCATGATTAGCGACAAGCATTTTGCGAGTTATTGTATTTTTCTTGAGGTTGCCCCCCAAAAAATAGATGTCAACATTCACCCAACAAAAACTGAAATAAAATTCGAGGAAGACCGCTTTATTTATTCCATACTCTTGAGTAGCGTAAGGCAGGCGTTGGGCAAATACAATATATTCCCGACCCTTGATTTTGATACAGAAAATGCCTTTGAGGTGCCGGCTGCATTGCGTAAAACAGAACCCACCCTTCCACAAGTTGATGTAGATCCTTCTTACAATCCATTTCAAAGCACCAAATCAAGCAGCAGCACCTATGCTGATCAAGCATTCAGCCCCGCTATGAAGTCTGCAGGATTCTCAAGTACTGGTGTACAACCAGAGGATTGGCAAGAATTCTATCAAATTACCGAACAAGAAGCAAACCATCAAAGCAAATTATTTGAACAAAATACCTCGGCTCAACATTGTATTATTCACGATAAATACCTTGTCAATGCAGTAAAATCGGGTTTTCTTGTCATCGATATAAGACGGGCAAAGAATCGAATTTTGTTTGACGAAATGATGCAGCATTTTGTTGCCCAACCCCTCTTATCACAGGCATTGCTTTTTCCACTTGAAAAAAAACTTGATAAAGCATCCAAGCTAGTCTGGCAAGATCAACAGCGTCTTTGGAATCAACTTGGCTTTCAATTTCAAATAACAGACCAATTGCTTGTTTTAGAGGCGGTTCCTTCCCTGCTTACCGACACCCATTTAGATGCTTGTCTTGACGAACTGACAACCAGTTCCACATTCAGCGACATCACTCATGACGACATCGCGCATTTGCTTGTCTCTAAATTAGCCTTTTACGGTTCTAAAAATTATTCCATCCAACACCATAATCAAATCGAGGGGTTCATCGAAGCACTTTTCCAATGCCCACAGCATAGCGTCACGCCAAATGGAAAACAAATAATGTATACCCTCAGCTTTGACGAATTAGCAAAAAAATTCTAATATGTTCCAAAACCTACCCCAAGTAACTAAAAACATTTTACTACTCAACATAGCTTTTTTTGTAGCAAGTTTTATTCTTGATAAGCAGGGAATTAGTCTAGAGCATTCCCTTGGTGCACACTACATCAATTCTCCCTTTTTTGAACCCTACCAAGTAGTGACACATTTCTTTATGCACAGCACCACGAACTTTTTGCATATATTCTTCAACATGTGGCTTTTTGTCATGCTAGGAGCTTACTTAGAGAATATTTGGGGCGGGAAACGATTTTTCATTTTTTATATGGTGAGTGCCCTGGGCGCCTTCGCCTTGTATAACTTCATCGGTTTCTATGAGATTTATCAATTAAAGACACGTTTGGCCTTGGAATTGGACATGGAACAATTCAATTATTTTTTAAAACACCGTGTCAATCAATACGGTGATGTTACAGCACAAATCAATGCTTATTTAAATGATCAACTACAACACCACAGCGCCTCTTTGAAGAATGACATCAATCAATACTTAACCAAAGCATATGTACCCATGGTGGGTGCGTCAGGAGGTGTTTTTGGCATCATGACGGCCTTCGCCATTTTATTTCCCAATACAGAATTTAGACTCTACTTTGCTATCCCGGTTAAAGCAAAATATTTAGTAACGGGCTATTTCTTTTTGGAGCTATACCTGGCTATTGAAAATCAGGCCGGAGACAACGTTGCGCACCTAGCCCATGTGGGTGGAGCACTTGCAGGGGCGATTCTTGTACTAATTTGGCGCAAAAACGATCGTAATAATTTTTGGTAAAAAAATAAAGCCAAACACAATGAATCCGTTCGTAGCACAAATAAAATCACAGTATCAGAATGGCTCAATGACCATACGCTTGATCAGTATGAATGTGAGTATTTTTGCGCTTATTCAGCTTATCAATGCACTAGAAAGATTACAAGTTTTAGACTTTGTTGGTATGCTGCCACAGGGTTATGTTGGTCATTATCTATTTGCACTGCCAGTCTATGGGTTGAATGTACTCTTCCAACCATGGACGATCATTACATCATTATTTGCGCATTTTGGATTTTGGCACCTTTTGAGCAATATGTTGTTTTTGTATTTTGCAGGCAGTACCTATGAAAGATTTTTTGGTTCCAAAAGATTAATTCACTTGTACATACTTGGCGGTATAGTGGGGAATTTTGCCGAAATATTTGCTCACCATATTTTCTTTTCAGCACTCTCAGTCAACTCCTTTTCTGTGGTTGGTGCGTCAGGTTCTATCATGGCTATTTTTATGGCCTTGGCATTTGCACAGCCTCAATTACAAGTTCAGGTTTTTGGTGTCTTTCCATTGCGCATTTACATGATTGCGATTTTCTTCTTTCTTAAAGACCTTTCTTCACTGGGTACAAATGATCAAATTGCACACTTTGCACATTTAGGCGGTGCCATTTTTGGTATTTGGAGCATCCAACAATTTTGGCATATTAGGCTTTCAAGGCCCTGGATTGGAATCAATTTAAGGCCACAGCAAACAAAAATGAAAGTAAAGAAAGGTGGCCGACCACTCACCGATGATCAATTTCGAGCTCAAAAACAAAATAAACAAGCCCAATTAGATCAAATTCTGGACAAAATTTCAAAAAGTGGCTATGACGCCCTATCCAAAGCGGAAAAAGAATTTTTATTTCAACAGAGTAAAGATGATTAAATCATTAGGTAAATTGCTTTCTTGGCCCTTGAAATTGGCAACTACCTTGACTCTTCTTTGCTTGATGTTAAGTTATTTGGCGCCATTTATTCATCCTTCCACCATTTCTATTCTACCCTTTTTTGGCCTACTTTACCCGGTTTTTTTATTACTCACTTTTATTTGGTTGCTACTTTGGCTATTTGCCAAGTCCAAATGGGCCATTGCCTGTATTTTAGTGATACTCATTGGAGGGAAACTGCATTTTAGAACCATATCATTAGCTAGCAACAATGATCAAAAATCAGCTGCTTCAGGTTTAAAAGTGCTGAGTTACAATGTCAGGCTTTTTGATTTATTCAATCCATCCTTTGAAAACGCCATCAAAAGTAGAGACGCAATTTTTGCTTTCATCGATGAAGCGGCTCCGGATGTACTTTGCTTGCAAGAATTTTATCGACAGGATAAGCCCACCCGCTTTGAGATCATGGATTCACTCAATAAAATCATGCAAACCAAAGATTACCACGAAAGAAGTGCTCATAAAAGGCGCACACGAGAGAACTATGGCATTGCATTATTTTCCAAATATCCAATGATTGCCCGAGGAGATGTCATGTTTGATTCGCAAGGTCAGCAGGATTTCAATTATTGTATTTTCGCCGATATAGTCAAAAATCAAGATACTTTTCGCGTATATAATGTGCACCTGCAGTCCATACGACTACAGGCAGATCCGCATATCGAAGGAAATGAAATGCAATCCTATGGGAGTAAAAAAGGAATGTTAGCTGTTTATAGAAAGTTACGAAGCGCATTTGTCAAAAGAGCTGAACAAGCTCGGCGCGTTGTTGAACATATGCAAACTTCTCCCTACCCCGTCATTGTATGCGGTGATTTCAATGACACACCTATGTCTTATACCTATAACCAGTTTCAACTTTTATTACTCGATGCCTTTAGGGGAAATAATTTTGGCATAGGCACCACTTATGTCGGCCGCTTGCCTGCCGGAAGGATTGATTATCTATTTTATAGTCCGAATTTAAGTGTTTCACAATTCAAAATACAAAAACAAACCAGCAGCGATCACCGGGCTATTAGCTGCATATTTAATAAAAAAATATGATTGCTTTGATTGACTGTGGTTCTTTGAAAACGCCTGAGATTGCAGCGCAATTGGACCAATACATCGATGTTCAGACCATCGGACTTTACGATCTTTCTTTGGACCAACTCCAAGCATTTAAAGGCGTTGTTATTTCTGGTGCTCCAATTTTACTGACAGAAATAGACCCTTTGCCCTATGTTCAACAATTCGGATGGGTAAAGGAATATACGCATCCCTTGCTTGGTATTTGTTTTGGACATCAAATCTTGGGCATGTCTTATGGGGCACACATTGCCAAAATGCGTGAAGATCGTGGATTTCAGGAAATTGAATTGATCAAAGATGACCCTTTATTTGAACGCCTCCCAGATGTATTTGAGATGCAACAGGACCATTGCGAACACATCTCTATTCCACGTGGCTTTGAATTACTGGCCTGTTCAGACGCCTGCGTCAATGAGGCGATGAAGCACAAAACCTTACCGCACTACGGTGTGCAATTTCATCCTGAAGTTTCGGGCAACTACGGCCATGTACTTTTGGCTAATTTTGCCGCGATGGTGATGGCCTAGTGCTTTTTAGCAAGGGTCAGTAAGCGCTGCTTATCTCTGACAGTAATTTTGCGCGTGTGCACTTCAATAATGCCCTCCTCTTTAAAATCTTTGAGCAGACGAATGAGTGTCTCGGTAGCGGTACCCACAAAATTTGCCAAATCTTCTCGGCTTAAATTGATAGGTTCATTGTCAAATACATCCATTAGAATGAGCATAGTAAAGGCCAATCTTTCTCGGACCGATTTTTGAGCCATATTGGTTATAAAATCTGCTCTATCGGCAAGTTCTTTAGATAATTCCTTAATTATACTATTGCGTAGTATTGGATTGGTGTCCATGAGGTCTAGAAAATCTTCTTTTCCTATGAAACAAATATTGCTCTCCTCTAGGGTTTCGGCACCAACAACATAGGGTTCTTCTGTAAACATAGCACGAAAACCAACCATTTCACCACCTTTAGCAATGTGAATGATTTGTTCTTTGCCCTCGTCTCCCCTTTTGAAAATTTTGACCAGCCCTTGATTGATGCAATAAACTCCTCTTGGAAAAGAACCTTCAAGAAATAAGGCTTGATGTTTTTTGTAATAGTTGCATGAACGATGTGAATTCAAATGCTCAAGTTCATCTTGGCAAAAATGACTCAAATTAGAATTTTGACGGCCAGTACAGGTCTGACATGTAACATGTTTGTATGACTTTTCGAGCATCGGGTAAAGTTTCCTATTCAAAAATAAGCAAAAACGAGGTATTAATAAAGCTGATATCGGTCATTTTTTTAGTCCTGCTTACTCTTCAAATTTGCACTATGAATGAGCTTCAATTAATTCAAAAATACAATGTTCCTGGACCTCGATACACTTCGTATCCGACCGTTCCATTTTGGAAGAAATTACCTCTTGAGCCATCAGAATGGCTCAACAAGCTTGAATTAAAAATGCGGCAAGGCGTGCAATCACTCGGTATCTATATACATTTACCCTTTTGTGAATCACTTTGTACTTTTTGCGGTTGTCATAAGCGAATTACAAAAAACCACAATGTTGAACTTCCATACATTGATACAGTCATCAAAGAATGGAATTTATACCAACCTTATTTAGTTAAAGGCGTTCAAATTAAAGAACTCCATCTAGGGGGTGGAACACCAACCTTTTTTGCGCCTTCTGCCTTAAAACGACTTATTGAAGGTATAATAGACAATAAAAACTTGCATAAGGAGCTATGTGAATTAAGTTTTGAGGCTCATCCTGGTGCCACTTCACAAGCACATTTGGTTGAGCTTTATCATCTAGGATTCCGTCGTGTTTCCTTCGGAATCCAGGATTATAACCCCAAAGTACAAAAAGCAATTCACAGAGAGCAAAGTTTTGAATTGGTCAAAGAAGTGCATTTATCTGCTAAAGGTTTGGGCTATCGCATTAACCATGATTTGGTATATGGCTTACCATTTCAAGAGTTAGATGGATTTTCAGATACAATTGACAAAACTATTGAACTCATGCCTGATCGCATTGCTTTATACAGCTATGCTCATGTCCCTTGGATCAAAGGCACTGGTCAACGAGGCTATGATGAAGGCAACTTGCCACAAGACAAAGAAAAGCGCGCGCTCTATGAGATGGCTTACTTTAAATTGTTAAAGGCCGGATACATTTCCATTGGCATGGATCATTTTGCCTTGCCAAATGACTCCCTGTCCAAAGCATTTAAAAATAAAGCATTACACCGCAATTTTATGGGTTATACGCATCAAAAAACAGATGTACTATTAGGACTTGGCATGTCGGCAATTTCCGACGCTTGGATCGCCTTTGCACAGAATAATAAAACGGTTGAGGGTTATCAAAACCAAATTGCTAAAGGAGAACTCGCCATTTTCAGAGGCCATTTTCTTGATGAACAAGAGTTGATTCTTCGTCGGCATATTTTGGATTTGATGTGTCATTTTGAAACAAAATGGGATCCATCTCAAGCTGCTCAGGGTTTTTACGATGATATCAAAATAAGATTAAATGAATTGTTTACGGATCAATTGATGAGCTTTGATGAAGAAAAACTAAGCATCCTATCAAAGGGCAAACCTTTTGTGCGCAACGTTTGCATGGCTTTCGATCTATATTTAGCCAGACAGTTACCCAATCAGCAACTTTTTTCTTCTACGATTTGAAAAATAATGCATGTTTTCATTGTGGGGATACACTCCCTAATAAACCCATCGAAACAGAAGGTCACTCGTTTTGTTGCAACGGATGTGCGAATGTATATCAATTACTCAACCAACATCTGCTTGATGCATTCTACCAATATGAGCCAATGGCCGGCAGCAAACCTAGAAACGAGCGCCCAGATGCTTATGCATTTCTAGATCTTGAAGAATTAAGATCTCGTTACATTACTTTTCAAAACGAGCAGAGGGTGCATCTGAATTTATCGCTACCAAGTATACATTGTTCATCTTGTATTTATTTATTAGAAAACTTAAATAAAATTAATTCCAAGGTGCTTCGCGTACAGGTTCATTTTGCACGTAAACAAGCCTCCATTGTGATAGATTCAAAAATGGCACTTTCTGAATTGGCCAATTTGCTCAACTATATTGGCTATCCGCCAGATTTCAGTAAAAATGAAAACAACAGTAAAAAGCATGACAGAACCTTTTTATTTCAATTAGGGACGGCTGGCTTCGCATTTGGATCTATCATGCTTTGGAGTACTCCGGATTATTTTGGACTTGGAAAGGATAACCCTGGTTTTAGAAATTTTTCGGCCTACTTAAGCCTACTGGCAAGTATACCCGTATTACTTTTTTCGGCAAGAGGATACCTAATTTCAGCTTACAAGGCTATTCGAAGTAAAGCGATCAATCTCGATGTACCAATTTCAATAGGAATCTTGGCCTTATATCTACAAAGTCTATTGCAAATATTGAATGGACAGGGTGCGGGTTATATGGATAGTTTTGCTGGATTTATTTTCTTCCTACTCATTGGCAAATGGTTTCAAAATATTACCTATGCTTCCTTGTCATTCGATCGCGATTTTACAAGTTTTTTTCCTGTTGCTATCCAGCGCATTAACAAGGCCAACCATAAAGATATTGTCCCAATTGAAGCCTTGCAAATTGATGATCTAATTGAAGTAAGAAACGAAGAAATCATACCCTGTGACAGTGAATTGTCAAGTGCGAATACTTATATTGATTACAGTTTTGTAACTGGTGAATCACTTCCTGTCTTAGTAAATAAAGGGGACTTGATATACGCCGGTGGAAAAATTCAAGGTGTTGCAAGCCAAATGATAGTAAAAGCAACTTCTAATCGAAGCCATTTGACTCAACTTTGGAACGAAACCAAGAATAAAACACCGAAAAATCAACTCATTCGTTACCAAGACCGCATAGCGCAATATTTTTTGATTGTTTTGTTACTTCTTGCCTTGAGCAGTGGTATTTTTTGGTGTGTCGTTGATAAGTCACAAATGATGAAAGTCATTGTAGCCCTGCTGATTGTGGCATGCCCATGCGCCTTGGCTCTATCTGCCCCTTTTACACTTGGTAATGCCCTTAGAGTATTGGGCAAAATAGGCCTTTATTTAAAGAATGTCAGCGTGGTGGAATCGCTCACTGCTATCGACACCATAGTACTCGACAAAACTGGCACCTTGACCGATCCTAATAGCTATGAGTTGAAAATTAAATCCAACAGCTTAAATAAAGATCAGTTTGCTGTATTTGTAAATATGGCCAGGCAATCTACACACCCTTTGTCACGGGCATTGGCTCTCGCCAATGAAGACATCGACGAACTCACTCTAGAAGATTTTCAAGAAATCAAAGGCCAAGGCCTAAGTGCGAGTTATCAAAATCAACATTTCATCATGGGATCTGCTGCTTTTGTTGGGAACGAGCAAAATGCACAAGGGAATGAACTTTTTTTAAATGTAGATTCTCAAACTGCACATATTCAGTTTGAGAGTAAGTGGCGAACTAAAGCTATTGGCGCAATCATTGAAAAAATTGGCAAGGAGCATTTGTATATTTTATCAGGAGATCAGCCCAAGGATTCAGATCAACTCATTGCACTAGGTTTTTCACCAGAACGGATGTATTTTGGACTGAATCCCGGGCAAAAATCTGATCAAATTAAAAAGTTGCAATCCAATGGGCGTCAAGTGCTGTTTATAGGAGACGGGCTAAATGACGTTGGCGCACTTGGAACTGCAGAAATCGGCATTGCCCTATCAGAGGACATGTTCAGATTTACACCTAGTTGTGACGCAATTCTTGAAGCAAAATTCTTTTCTCAACTACCTCAAATGATTGAAATTGGGCGTTATGCCAAACGGGTCTTACAAATCTGTTTGGCATTTTCTTTACTCTATAATTTATTTGGGCTAAGTATAGCCTTCACAGGTCAACTTACACCTTTAATTGCAGCAATTCTGATGCCCATCTCCTCTATCACGATTGTGATATTAAGTACCGTTTTGATTCAATTGAAATTCAAAAGGCTCTTTAAAAGCTGATATAAATCAGTTTTTTTTGAAAATACATATCATACTTCTTTACTGAAGCAATTTAGACATTTGCATTATGGGAATCGTGTACCTCATGCTAATGGTCAGTCTTTGTATTGCTGCCTTTTTTTTGGGCTTCTTTTTCTGGGCAACAAAAAATGGACAATTCGATGATGACTATGGCCCTTCAGTACGCGTCCTGTTTGAAGATGAACCCAACCTAAAAGATGAATAACCATGGAAATAGTAAAGTTTAATTATGACAACAAAATCGTCCGCAATTTCGCATATGCAACTGTAATTTGGGGTCTGACTGGTATGTTAGTAGGGCTGACTGCAGCCTTACAATTGGCCTTTCCTGATTTCTTTAATGATTACTTAGGTTTCAAATGGGTCTCGTTTGGGCGCATTAGACCCTTACACACCAATGCGGTAATTTTTGCCTTTGTCGGTAACGGTATCTTCACTGGAGTATATTATTCCCTACAACGCTTACTCAAAACAAGAATGTGGAGTGACAAACTCAGCAAGATTCATTTTTGGGGTTGGCAAGCAATCATTTTAGCTGCCGTGCTGACTCTGCCATTAGGAATCACCAGCTCAAAAGAGTATGCAGAATTGGAATGGCCAATAGATATTGCCATCACAATTATTTGGGTAGTGTGGGGCTGGAATATGTTTGCCACCATCTTGAACAGACGTGTGCAGCATTTGTATGTAGCAATTTGGTTTTATATCGCCACTTTCATAACCGTTGCTATGCTGCATGTTTTCAATTCCATTGAACTACCGGTTTCTTTCACAAAAAGTTATTCTTGGTATGCCGGTGTACAAGACGCATTGGTGCAATGGTGGTATGGCCACAATGCGGTGGCATTTTTTCTCACCACACCTTATCTGGGTCTTATGTATTACTTTGTTCCCAAAGCAGCCAATAGACCTGTTTATTCATACAGGTTATCTATCATTCACTTTTGGGCACTGATCTTTCTCTATATTTGGGCCGGGCCACACCACCTGCTTTACTCATCCCTTCCAGATTGGGCACAAAGTTTGGGTGTGGTATTTTCTGTCATGTTGATTGCTCCCTCTTGGGGAGGAATGCTCAACGGACTATTGACACTGAGGGGTGTTTGGGACAAAGTACGCGATGACATAACGCTTAAATATATGGTGGTGGCACTTACCGCCTACGGAATGTCCACATTTGAAGGACCAATGCTTTCTCTCAAAAATGTAAATGTGATCTCACATTTCACTGATTGGACTATTGCTCACGTGCACATTGGCGGACTTGGTTGGAACGGAATGCTCACCTTCGGTATGCTGTATTGGCTCTTCCCAAAAATTTACCGCACTGAACTCTACTCTAAAAAAATGGCGAACCAACACTTTTGGATTGCAACCTTAGGAATATTGCTTTATGCCATACCAATGTATATTGCTGGCTTTATGCAAGGGCTAATGTGGCAAGATTTCAATGCAGATGGCACCTTAAAAAATGGAGATTTCTTAAAAACAGTCATCGAATTAAAACCATATTATTATATGCGTTCTTTAGGTGGCTTGCTTTATTTAACAGGTGCAATTTTAATGTTCTATAATTTAGTTAAAACTGCCAAATCTGGCGTTTTACTTGCCGAAGAACCCGCTCAAGCACCTACAGCAATTATTGAGCACAAAGAGAACAAAGGCGAATATTGGCATAAGGTTATTGAACGCAAACCAGTGCAATTTATGATTTTGAGTCTTATTGTAGTGGCCATTGGAGGAATCATTGAAATTATTCCTACGATGATTGTAGATTCTAATGTACCGAAAATTGCATCCATTAAACCTTACACACCCCTTGAATTAGAAGGCCGAGATATTTATATCCGTGAGGGCTGTTACAACTGCCATTCTCAGCTTGTACGACCTTTGCGCTTTGAAACCGCTCGCTATGGCGACTATTCTAAATCAGGAGAATTTGTATATGACCACCCCTTCCAATGGGGCTCTAAGCGCACTGGGCCTGATTTGGCAAGAGAAGGAGGAAATTCAAAAATTAGAAAATCAAATTTTTGGCACTTTCAACATCTCATTGCACCCAAAGATGTCTCTACAGGCTCAATCATGCCTGCTTACACTTGGCTACGTGAGGACAAGCTAGATTTATCTTTGACAGCAAAGAAAATTCGTGCAATGCAAACCTTGGGTGTGCCTTATAAAAAAGGTTACGACAAAAAAGCCGTTGCTGAATTAAAAATACAAGCACACAACATTGCCTCCGATATTGTCAATACCACACCAAAAGAGGTGCTCATTGGTGTTAATAAAAAACAATTAATCAAGGACATTGAATCCAAAGAGATCGTAGCAGTCATTGCCTACTTACAACGATTAGGATTAGATATCACACTACAACCTCAAAAATAAGAACATGTTACGCTTTATAAAACATAACCTAACCAGTATACTCGGCATTGAAATTTATCCGCTCATCTCACTTGTCATGTTTACTGTGTTTTTTGGAGTCGTCTTACTTTATGTTTGGAAATTAAGCAAAGGAAGGGTGTCAGAATTGGCTTCAACTCCATTGGATTGTCAAGAAGAATTAGACGTAAATCTTTAAAAAATTGCACTATGAAATTGCTCAACAACATTCTTTTACTCGCCGCTGTTTTTAGCCTCAATCTAGACTTATTGTATGCCGCTGATGGGGAAGGGCTTTTTAAATCTCGTTGCAATACCTGTCATATGGTAGATAAAAACTCTACTGGTCCAAAATTGCAAGGGGTTAAACAAAAGTGGACTGATGCTGGTGAAGCGGCATTACTATATCAATGGGTTCAAAATTCTACAGAATTAATTGGCTCTGGAAAAAGTGCAATGGCCAAGGAAATCTCTACTTTTAGCCCAACAGCTATGCCTGCACAGTCCGTCACAAATGATGAGATTGATGCAATTTTTAGCTACATAGAAAGCTATGTGCCACCAACTGCATTTGTTGCCACTGACAGTACATCGGTTATTAGTACACCAACCAAGGCAACTGACTATAAAGGAAATTTGAGCATATTCAATTGGTTAGTTGTACTTACGCTCATTCTAATTATCGCCATTTTTGTCTTGGCTGGTACCGTGATTACCCTAATAAAATCCGAATTTTTTAGAAATAAATTAAAACAAATCAGTGAAAAGGCATCTATATTGATCATTACTACTGGTGCCTTATTGCTTTCAGTGAATGCCAATGCACTGACTTTTATTGGTCCTGGTGAAGGTCCAAAAGATGGCACCTGGTTATTGGTAGAGAGCACTGATTTAATGGCAGTCATTATTATTGATATCATTCTTTTAGTGGTTGTATTATATCTGCGCCATTTATTCAATCAAATGATGGCAATGGTGAAGCCAAAAGATGTATCCACCAAGATAACCTCTGTACCAGTGATTAAGAAGGTGAATCAGGTACTTACAGATGCAGTGCCAATCGATCTTGAACATACCATTCTACTCGAACACGAATACGATGGAATTCAAGAGCTTGATAATAACTTACCACCCTGGTGGGTTTGGGGATTCTATGCAACAATAGTTTTTTCGTTCATCTATTTTCTCAATTACCACATTCTTGGGGTATCTGATTTGCAAATTAAAGCTTATGATAAAGATGTAAAAGTGGCGCAAAAAGAAATTACGGCCTATCTTAATAAAATGGCCATGAATGTCGATGAAACTAATGCCACACTCCTTAGAGAATCAAGTGACCTAAGCACTGGGGCGAGTCTTTTTGCGGCTAATTGTGTGGCATGCCACAAGTCTAATGGGGAAGGCGAAATTGGTCCGAATTTAACTGACAAAACCTGGATCTATGGTTATGATATCAAGGATGTATTTAAAACCATCAAATACGGAACTACTAACGGCATGCCGGAACACTCATCCAAATTCAATCCTGTTCAAATTCAGCAAGTTGCATCTTTTGTTTTGTCTTTACCTGAAAAAGATGGCTTGGCTCCTAACGGAACCATTATTGAAAAAGAATAGCTATGATTGAACAAGACGAAGCTTTTCGCGATCGGATTGCCACGGTAAATGAAAAAGGGAAACGTGTATGGATTTTTCCGAAAAAACCATTTGGATCCTTTTACAATAAGCGCAAGCTGCTTAGTTATTTTTTATTGACCATGCTCTTTGCAGGCCCTCATCTTCGAATTGGAGACGAGCCTTTTCTTATGATGAATATCATTGAACGCAAGTTTGTCATATTTGGCCAAGTATTTTGGCCTCAAGATATGTATATCATGGCGGTTTTTCTGATTCTAGGCGTTGTCTTTGTCATTTTATTTACGATCATCTATGGCAGGATTTTTTGTGGGTGGGTTTGTCCTCAGACCATTTTTATGGAAATGTTATTCAGGCGAATTGAGTATTTCATAGAAGGCGATGCCCCCCAGCAACGCCTTTTAGATAAAGCACCTTGGACCACAAAAAAAAATAGTAAAGAAAGCCACTAAACATATCATCTTTTGGTGGTTATCTTTTTTAATCGCAAATACATTTTTGGCCTACATCATTGGATCCGATGCACTTTGGCAAATTCAAACAGACCCATTGGGGCAGCACCTAGGTGGCCTAATTGCCATAGTCATCTTTACTTATGCATTTTATGGGGTATTTGCGTTTCTTCGCGAACAAGTATGCACCACTATTTGCCCTTATGGCAGATTGCAAGGCGTTCTATTAGACCAAAATTCCATGGTGGTTGCTTACGATCACTACAGAGGTGAAAACCGAGCTAAAATTAAAAAAGGAGAAGATCGCCAAGCGGCTCAAAAAGGAGATTGCATCGATTGTCATCAATGTGTTCAGGTCTGTCCGACGGGGATTGATATTCGCAACGGAACACAGCTCGAATGCATCAATTGTACGGCATGTATAGACGTTTGTGACCATATGATGGAATCAGTTGGGCTAGAGAAAGGATTGGTAAGATTTGTATCGGAAAATGGAATAAAAACGCGCAAACCATTTCAATGGACAAGACGTGTCAAAGCATATACAATTTTGCTGCTAGCTCTCTTTGGCACTTTGACACTTTTGATACTCTCACGCAATGATTTTCAAACTACTTTCATCAGACAACGGGGCTCAACCTATCAAATAGATCAGCATGGTCATATTACCAATATCTACGAAGTGAACGTACTCAATAAAACACATCGTGTCTACAGCATTCAATTTAAACTTCAAAACGCTAAAGGTGAAATTCAAACCGTCAAGAAGGATTTAATTCTCAAGCCAGAAAGTGAAATGAAAGAACGACTCATAATTCGTTTCCCTAGAGTTTACATAGGAAATAAAACAAAAAAAATAAAGGTGGAAATCTACGGTAACCATCATTTAATTCAAACAATATCAACCAAATTTATTGGTCCAATACTTTAAATTATGAGTTTTAGAAATGCAATTATTATAACTATGACCGCCTTTGTACTATTTATAGGGTACATGGTTGTAGTAATCACCAATGAATCTTCTGAACTAATTACCGAGGATTATTACGAGCAAGAACAAACCATTGACGCCGATATGATTGCCAAAGAACGAGCAAGAGATGCAGGCATGCCTATAGATATGCAACTTAATGGTGAAATGTTATATTTTAAAAGCAAAACCAAGGAAAAAATCAAGAAGTTACATGCTTCTTTTATGTGTTATAATGATAAAAATAGCGATCTAGAATTAGACCTTCAACCAGGCATAGGCTTCCCTATTGCACAACTCAGAAAAGGTAACTATGCCATTGATATCCGATACCAAATCGCAAATAAAACTTATCTTCAGCAGCATAGTTTTCTGCGTAAATGAAGTTTGAATTAACGATAGCATTTCTTTTTGGGCTTCAGGCTTCTTTACATTGCATTGGCATGTGTGGACCGCTCGCCTTAGCGGCACCAATCAATCGAACCACAAAAAAAAACATACTATTTGGCAGTATTTCATATAATTTAGGAAGGATTGTTACTTACAGCTACATAGGTTTTATTGTTGGTTTATTTGGCATAGGCGAAATCTTTTTGCAAGGCATTCAAATCATAAGTATTATCAGTGGATCAATAATTATCATTTCCGCATTTTACAGTTCGATGGAAACATGGCCCTATTTAAGGATACTAACTGCAAAAATGGGTGTGCTATCGAGCAGACTTTTTCCAGAAATTAAAAAAACACCCATCCATTTCAGGCCATTTTTATTTGGATTGGTCAATGGACTGCTCCCTTGCGGGATGGTTTATATGGCACTGCTTTTGGCACTTTCAAATACGAATGCTTTAGGTGTTTCATTGGCAATGGCATTTTTCGGTATAGGAACACTACCCATCATGTTTTTTATTCCACTCATGGGTCAGAAGCGTATCTATAAAATGCTTCCTGTCTCGTTACAAAGACTATTATTGATAATAATCGGAACGCTGCTCGTTCTTCGCGGACTTGGATTAGGCATCCCGTATATCAGCCCGGAAATGACCAAGCCACTGAATCCAAACGCACAACCTTCAGTTGAATGTTGTCATACCCAACAATAAAAAAGGAGGCCTAAGACCTCCTTTTATGAATAGATGAATTGTGTGAATTACAATTTGATAAACTTCGCAGTGTCTGATTGTTTGCCTGAAGTGAACTTAACAATGTATGTTCCCGAAGGCAGGTCTGAACATTCGATGCTCAACTGGTTAGACCCATCATTGCACTGCAATGATTTACTCCAAACCAAACGCCCCGTAATTGAATATACTTCAACTTGAACTTTACCGCTCTGTGCTAACTCAAAAGCAAGAGTTGTATTGTCTTTGGTTGGATTTGGATAAGAACGCAATTTAGTTTTGAAATTTTCAATAGTTGAGCCAGTATTACCATTTCCTCCTACCCCAAGGTATTGAGTGGTGCGCCAAATTCCACGGCCAAAGGTACCCAAATAAATTTCACCAGGGCGCGCATTGCCGTCGTCGAAAGAGCGCCAGTTTTGGCGAACTTCATATACCGGTGTACCTTCAAATCCAGTAGATGCATTTTCCCATGTTGCGCCACCATTCTCGGTTACCCAAGCACCATTAGACGTACCCACCACGATCACATCTGGATCATTACGATCAATAATACCATCATAAGTAGCAAGTCCTGCAACGATCGATCCTAAGTTGGTATAGGTAGGCGTTGCTGCTGTGGCGTTGTTAGAACGTTTGTTTGTACCATTAAAGCCAGCAAAACAAACCAAATCATTGGGATTGTTAGGGTTGACTGCAATTCCTTCGTAGGAGGTATTGCTTATTTTAGTGAGAGTAGTGGCCGTTGGCGGATTGGAGGTCGATCCTTGGTTGATATACCCTGCTTTGGTGTAAAAATCAGGATCACTCGTGTAGATACTGCCCAGGCCATCCAAACGCCATACGCCGTTACCTGCACTGATATAACAGTGGTTTAGATCTTTAGTGAATTCTACATCAACGGAGTTGAATAAGCCACCGCCAATTCCTTTGGCTACACAAATCCAACCTGGGTTTGTTACAGAAAAACGAGCAGCATTGCGCGTTCCCCATAACTCACCACCGTTGGCATTCACGTATACCAAAAACCAAGATTGGAATGGATCTGCTACTCTAAGGGTGTCCCAAGCTACATTGAAAATCACTGTATCAGAGCCCATTTCAACGGTCTCACCGGTTGCTGGGTTAATTCCGTAATTTACTCCACCAGAGGTTAAAGATGGGTTATAATAAAGCGTGTCATCGAAATATAGAGCCGTTGGGGCCGTAATTGTAATGGTATCGCCAGAGGCACGCGATGGAATGCGCATCATCTCGCCGGCAGCAAAATTTCTTTTTGGAATATAAGTAACTGAATCTCCTGAATTTGGATCAAAATACTCTGCAAAGAATAATTCTGTGTGGAAAGGGTGGTTTGGGCTACCGTCTGTTCCTGGAGGGTCGTAAGTACCTGGAAGGTTAGGCGCAAAACTTGTCCAATTCACTCCACGGTCACCAGAACGTGAAATACTATTATAGTAAATAGAAGAGAACATCACGTTAGGATTGTAGAATGAAATTTCACATTCAAAACCATCTCCGCCATTCACTTCGCGGAATTCGTGATAGGTTGACAGTGAGAAATCATTATATAATGTTCCGTTATCTTGAGCACCACCCATTACATGACCCGCTGCGTCAAAAGCAATTCCGTAGAACTGCGTTACGTTGTAGCCACGGTTCGCTGGAAACCAAGACTGACCTTTGTTGTTAGAGATTCCAACCCCTCCATCATTACCAACATAAAAACGGTTGTTGTCATCCCATTTCATTTCATGGTTGTCTGCATGTACATAGGTTGGAGAACTAGGGTTAACGAACCACAACGAGATTTTTTCAAATCCACCTGATGGCGGGTTATTTACAGTTTGTTTCCACTCCCAAATATCAATACCGCCGATCAACAAACGCTCGTTGTCTGTCGGATCCACAGAAAGAATGCTATTGTAAGTTCCTTGATTTCGATATATATCAAATTCATTCGGAGGCCCCGAAGCGCCAACAAACTGATCCCAAGTCTGACCGTTGTCATGGGATACGTGCATCGACAACAAGTTTGAATTGGTACGAGTTGCATACAACGAATAGTTGTTATTGACATTCTTTGTCGGTGAAATGGCATATTCTATACGAGCGGCACCCGTTGGCACGAGATTATTTGCAATTGAACCGGATTTATCTGTAAAAGTACTCCCACCGTCAGTAGAAACGTAAGTTTTGTTGGCAGCGTAGGCGGCAACTATCACTTGACCGTCTTTTGAAACTTTCAAAGCGAAACAACCACCATTAGCCGCTGACACGCTTGTCAGTGAAGCATCGCCGACTTTCCATTTTTTAAGTCCAGATGGTGTAGCCATCCACACATAATTATCAACATCAGATGAAGCCACTTCGGTACAATTACTTGTACCTGGAACTTGGCTAAACGTAGCACCAAAATCAGTAGAATACCATACACCATTGCCGTTCCAACCCTCATCATTTGAGCCTGTTGCTACGTAGAGCGTATTGTCAAGGGTCATGGTCATGCTAGAGATGAACGGATTGGCATTCGCAGCAGCATAAGAAACCTCACGCTCCCAAAAATTTCCTTTGTTATTAGAAACAAATAAACCACCCGAAACACCGCCTGCCCATACGCGGTTGATATTTGTGCGGTCAATGCAAATGGCTCGCGTGCGGCCCCCAATATTGTCCGGACCTAAAGATTCAAATAAGATGGATTTTGAAGTCCCTTTTTTGCGAATTTCTTGTTCAATTTTTGCAAGTGTTTCTTTTGAAACAGGGTTACCTGTAGTTACGTCGATGTAACGCGCCTTGATCCAAGATAAGGCATCGTCAGACTTTCCTTCTTGGAGAATGGAAAGACCTGCCTGTTGGTATAAACCTGTTTGAGGCAAAAATTGATAGGCAGAATATGCTAGGGCAATTAAACCCGTAAGTATCAGAGAACCAAATACATATAACTTTTTATTCATGTTCATTTTTTATTAGTGCATGATTAGTGGACCAAATTAAGAAATATTCTCTTAATAATGATATCCTATCGCGCCGTTTTACATAATTTTTCTATAAAAAATTTCATCGTTGGGCATTAGTCGTTTTAATCAAAAAGATGCTTTTCTGCATGATAAGATGAGCGTACAAGCGGACCACTTTCTACATATCTAAATCCCATTTGCATACCTAATTTTTGGTAATAAGCAAATTGTTCTGGAACAATGAAATCAGCCACAGGCAAGTGCTCTGGGGAAGGCTGCAAGTATTGTCCAAGGGTGAGAATATCGACATTTACAGAGCGTAAATCTTGCATAGTTTCTATGACTTCTTGTTCTGATTCACCTAATCCAAGCATGACTCCAGATTTAGTGCGCATTCCGCCCTTTTTCAATCTAAAAAGCACTTCCAAACTTCGGTCATATTTTGCTTGAATGCGTACTTGTTTTGTAAGACGACGCACTGTTTCAAGATTGTGAGATACAATTTCGGGTGCCACGTCAATAATTACTTGAAGATTTTCCCAATGACCCGCAAAATCAGGAATGAGGGTTTCTAGGGTTGTTCCGGGAGATTGTTTTCTAATTGCCCTGACTGTTTGGGCCCAAATTTCTGCCCCACCGTCTTTGAGGTCATCGCGATCTACTGAGGTAATTACCGCGTGTTTCACACCCATAATTTTTACGGAATTTGCAACGCGACCTGGTTCAAATTCATCTACTGCCTCTGGTTTTCCTGTTTGTACACCACAAAAACCACAAGAGCGGGTACAAATATTTCCGAGGATCATAAAGGTTGCTGTTCCTTCTCCCCAACACTCTCCCATATTTGGACAGCTACCGCTTTGGCAAATTGTGTGTAGCTTGTGTTCATCAACCAGGCCTCTCACTTTACGGTAGTTCTCACCGGTTGGCAACTTGACGCGAAGCCAACTGGGTTTTTTGATGCGGGTTTTCTCTTCCATTAAAATTGAAATAAATCTAATTTACCGACGAGTGTTTCTCGGTGATTAACAAACGTGTTTAATTTTTGTGCATTTAAATTGGCAGATTTTACCAATAATTTGAAGTTCTTCATGAAAAGATAAAAGCCCAGTGAAATGACATTCATGCCTAATACAACACTCAGCCAAACCCAAAGATTTAGCTGGAAATAACTAGATACTATTTGCAAAAGTATGAGTGTCCATAAGGGGATAAGCACCAGCAGCATCCCCATTTTGGTTGAGGACCAAAAGACAGGCCTTTTCATTTTTCTTTCTACAAATTTTTTCACTCCCCAGAAAGGAATACCCACAGGGATCAGTCCTAAAATAAAACAGGGCAATTGAACTAATAACTTCAAAAATGTACGTATACGCCATTTTGGTTCGATGGCAAACCAATACAGCTCGGCCTCTGAAAGTTTGTGTCTCTCTAAATCTTGAATGTAGTACTCAATTTCTTGGCCAAGAACATGTAAATCCTCTTTGATTTGTGCATTCGATTGTTCAATAAATGCTGCAAGTTTTTGGGAATAAGACCAACGTTCAAATAAAGACAAGTTGGAATCATAACAATGCACATGCATGCCTTTTCTGCTCAACATCATCAAATGCTCATGTAAGCGCATATCCTCCTTATTGTTGAGATGTGTAATTTGTTGCTGCATTCGAATTTCAAGCTCTCTATTGAGCTCCGTAATAACACGATTTGGATTCTCTAAGTAAGCTTCTTTAAAGTCATTAAGAACAATTGGTTCTGCTGCTGAAATGAGCACATCACTGCGTAGGACACCTGGATTGGTATAATTAATTCCCAAACCTTGTACACTAATTGGGTATTTCCAATCGAGATCTTCTAAGGCAGTAAATCCAATTCTGATGGCGCCTTTTTTTATCGGTTTGAGCTTTCGCTCAAAGATATCATCTGTAAGGCCTTCACCAAAAATCAATAAATTCCTATTCTTAGCTAGGGTTTCAGTGGCTTTTTTGAATACTTTTTTGTTTTTTTCTTGGGAGTTTCCACCATCTTGAGCTCGGTAGATAGGTATCATTTGTGCCAACCAAAATAAGGGTTTTGTGAACCAATTAAAAACATCTGAGCGGGTCATAAAATAGACCACCGGCTTACGGGCACTAGCGATAAGCAAAGGATCTAGGAAGGCCGAAGGGTGGTTACTTACAAAAATTGTTCGCCCAAATCTATTTGGGTTTGGCCTTACTGCAGCAATCCTTCTAAAAAAGAGCCGAAAACTAAAACCCAATCCTAACCAGAAAATAAAATACAAGAGCCTCATGTTGCGAAATTACCAATTTTAGATAATTTCGTCTTAAAATAAACGCATGAAGCGCATCGGACTTATTTGTGGAGGTTTCTCCTCCGAATACGAAATCTCTATCAAGAGTGCACAAACCATACAAGCTCATTTTCCAGACCATCTCGAGTGCGTACTCATTGTAATCAATCAAGAAAATTGGAGATCACAATTGGCAAACCATACCAATATAGACGCTGCTATCATATACACTCATGGAAATCCAGGAGAAAATGGCCTGCTTCAAGCGCACCTGCAGATGATGCAAATGCCATTTATCAATTCCGGCGTTTTGGCATCGGCACTGTCTTTTGACAAATGGTATTGCAATCAGTTTCTAAAAGGTTTTGGATTCAAAGTCGCTGAGGCTAGGCGCTTTCGCTTTGGTTCAATCATTGACCCCGAGGAACTTACAAAAGAATTAGGACTCCCTATATTTATCAAACCCACAGACTCTGGATCAAGTTTTGGTATTTCGAAGGTGAATTCTACTTCTGAAATTCCCCATGCTTTTGCTCAAGCATTTAATGAAGGAAGCCACGTCGTAGCAGAGTCATTTTTAGATGGGACAGAGGTTACCTGTGGTGTGTATAGAGGAGCAGAAGGTATAGTGGCTCTTCCTTTGACAGAAATTGTTTCAGAGACTGATTTTTTTGACTACGCAGCCAAATACAATGGCAAATCTAAGGAAATTACACCTGCGCGTATATCAGAACTTGCAAAAAAACGTGTGCAAGAACAAGCCAAAGCAATATATGAATTATTGGATTTAAAGGCTATTGCTAGAATTGATTTTATGCTGGTCAAGGAAGAACCCTTTGTGATTGAAGTCAATACCACGCCTGGTTTTTCACCCGCGAGTATCGTACCACAAATGTTGCATTCTGCCGAGGTGTCTATCAAATCTTTCTGGAAAGAGCTTATTTTGGTTGAGCTTGAAATGTAGCCATACCATTAAAAAATGGTTCCATCTTGGAGATCATCGCATCTGATGAAATACTAAAGCCATTGGCAATGATGGCAAAGGCAATTTGATGCCCCTCCGCTGTTTCAACGTAGCCACTGTAAGCACGAATTCCGCGCATGCTTCCACTTTTGGCGTGCATTTTACCCTGAGCTGCTTGACCACTGCACACCTTTTTCAATGTTCCTGAAAGCCCAGCTACTGGCAAACTATTGTAGAAGGATGAATAATAAGTTTCTTTGGTCTGCACGCTGAGTAGTTGAACGAATTGGCCTGCACTCATTCTATTTTCCCTTGACAATCCACTACCATCAACCACCCTACACGGACCTATTTGCCACTGCTGCAATACTTCATCGAGCACCCGCAGGCTGTTCTCATAGGTTCCAGTGCCATATCTTTGGGCGCCCAATTGCAATAAATTTCCTTCAGCAAACATATTTAAACTTTGGTGATTGGTCCAATAGACAATTTCTTCTAGTGTACGCCCCTGTTCGGTAAATATAACTTCTGACTCGTAAACAGGTGTTTGAAGACTTTTATTAAAACGTGCAGACATTGCACCTCCATCTACCCGGATGCCTTTGGCTTGCATGGCTGCATAGACTAAATCAGCAAGTAAGCGCTCAGGATCAGGCATACTCGCCTTCACCTCAAAGCCCGTTCTGTTTGCAGGAAGTCTACCTTTAATCGTTCTTTCGAAGTTAAAAGGTGTGCCATAGACATGAGTATTGTCATAGGAAATACCAGCAGCATTTGCCTCTATTTTTAAATTATATCTTATATCGGCTGGGTAGCAACCAGTGTATTTCAATGGTGTACCTGCTGTTGTTGTGTTGAATTTAAGTTTTAGAATATTGTCATAAAAGTTAAGTCCATAAGCCCCTGTACCATAATAATTACCCATGTCTTCTTTGAGCCAACCTACGGGGCAATCATAGGCACCGAATGTTGATCCGTCTGCAATGATGTCTCCGGTGATGCTTGTAATTCCTTTTGCCTTAACGGCCGCAACCCAACGATCAATGAAGTCTAATTCTTCTCCTTGGTTGCAAAAATATTTTGAACCCAACGAAACGTCGCCATGACCTAATATCCTGAGATTACCATCAAATACGCCATTGGCGAGCATTTTCCCTTCTAGAATGATTTCAGTAGTCGCTGTGTGCTTAGGCCCAAGCACATACAAAGCAGCTGAAGAACTGATTAATTTGGTAATCGATGCTCCCACTCTTGGGGTTTGGGGTTGGAAGGCAGCAAGCGTATCTCCGGTAGCAAGGTCTACAGCGCAAATGCTCCATTTGGTTTGTGCTAATTGAGGATCCGAAACCAACTTCATAATCAGGGGCTGTAAGGGTTTTTGGGACAGGCCAAGGAAGGGTGTCAATGCGATAAGCAGCAAAAGTCTTAGAGTCATAGTGAACAAAAATAATGTAATTTTACATGCAAAAAATAACCTATGTTGCAGTTCGAAGAAACTCCACTTTCTGGTCTTTACCTCATTCATCCTAAACGATTTTCAGATGACAGAGGATATTTTTTTGAATCTTACAACCACATCTCTTATCAAGAAATTTGCCCGCAAGTTTCTTTCGTTCAGGACAACATTTCCAAATCATCTAAAGGCACCCTGCGTGGCTTGCACTTTCAACATCCACCTTTCCAACAAGGAAAGTTGGTAACCGTGCTGCAAGGTTCTGTACTTGATGTAGCCGTTGATCTTAGGCAAGGTTCAAAGACCTACGGTCAACATTTCAAATGTGAATTAAGTGCCTCAAATGGCATGCAATTGTATATCCCTGAAGGTTTTGCTCATGGATTTTTATCCTTAGAAGACAACACTATTTTTGCATACAAATGCACAAACAAGTACATGCAAGCAGCAGAGAATTGTCTATTGTGGAATGATCCCACATTGGCCATTGATTGGGGCCTCTCTTCTGCTCCATTGCTGTCGTCAAAAGATGCTAAAGGCTTGGCTTTCAACACTTTTCAATCCCCCTTTTATTGAAGGCCATGGATATTGAAAAAAACAATGATTTTATTCGTATTCAAGGAGCGAGAGAGCATAATTTAAAAAATATACACCTCAATATCCCTCGTCATCAATTGGTTGTATTTACGGGTAAAAGTGGAAGCGGGAAGTCTTCTTTGGCCTTCGATACAATTTTTGCAGAAGGGCAGCGCCGGTATCTAGATACCTTCTCAGCCTATGTACGCCAATTTATTGGCGGGCTTGAACGGCCAGATGTCGATAAAATTGATGGTTTAAGCCCGGTCATTTCAATAGAGCAAAAAACAGTGGGCCGATCGCCTAGATCAACTGTTGGAACCATCACAGAACTCTATGACTTTTTTCGATTGCTCTTTGCGCGTACCGCTACAGCCTACTCATACAACACCAACGAGCCAATGGTACAGTACGCATCGTATGAAATTGCTGAACTCATCGATGTAAATTTCAAAAATAAAAAAGTAGCTCTACTTGCTCCAAAGGTAAAAGGTAGAAAAGGGCATTACCGCGAACTTTTCGAGCAAATTCAGCGCATTGGATACACCAAGGTTCGTGTCGATGGGGAAATTCGTGAACTATCAAGCCCAATAAAAATAGACCGTTACAAGACACATGATATTGAAATAGTTGTAGACCGTTTCATTGCTGGACAAGCGGATCTTAAAAGGTGCTTAGAGTCAGTTGAGACCTGCCTAAAACTCGGTGACGGTACACTTTTGGTTTTGGATTTGGAAGATAGTTCCATCCGGCATTACAGCAAATTTCTTATGTGCCCAACAAGTGGTATATCCTATCCCGAACCCGAACCCAATTTATTTTCATTCAATTCACCATACGGGGCTTGCCCACAATGTAAAGGGCTTGGCGAAGTGAGTGAGATGGATCGCGATAAAATCATTCCAGACCCTGCTTTATCAATTAAAAAAGGAGGACTCGCACCCTTGGGCGTGTACAAGAAATCTTGGTTGTTTGATAAAATTGAACGCATTCTTCAAGTCCAAAACTTTAGCATACTTACACCTATTTCGGATCTAGATGAGTCAATTATTGACCTCCTATTGTATGGCAATGAAGATATGATCTTAGGCCCAGAGGAGAATCAAGAACGCTTCGAAGGGTTAATTCACTTTTTAGGGCGTCATGCAGACGATTCAGCAACAGCTTTAGAACGTTGGGCTCAGAGTTTTATGCATAAAAAAACTTGTCCAAGTTGCAACGGATATCGCTTGAAAAAAGAAGCCCTTCATTTTAAGATAGGCACTACACACATTGGTGATTTAGCCAATCTGGATTTACAACAACTGCACGATTGGTGTCAATCTTTACCTAAAGTACTCTTACCTGAGGCGCTTCAAATTGGCTCTGAGATAATCAAAGAAATCAATGCGCGCTTGAATTTTATTTTAGAAGTTGGACTCGATTACCTGACGATGAATCGCAGTGCCAAATCCCTTTCTGGTGGTGAAGCTCAACGCATTCGTTTGGCTACCCAAATCGGCACTGAACTTTTGAATGTCTTATACATCTTAGATGAACCTTCCATTGGCTTACATCAACGCGACAATACCAAACTCATTGCATCCTTGAAAAAGCTACGCGATGTTGGCAATTCTGTAGTGGTCGTTGAACATGATAAAGAGATGATGGAAGCCGCAGATTTCATTGTAGACATTGGCCCAGGAGCTGGTCGACACGGTGGTGAAATTGTTTTTGCAGGAAGTTACAAAGACATGCTGAAATCCGATACCATAACAGCTGGATACCTCAATGGCCAACTGCAAATTGAGGTGCCCAAAACTCCTAGAAAAGGCAACGGTAATTTTCTGACTTTAAAAGGTGCTAGTGGCCATAATTTACAAAACGTAACGGTGCGCATTCCACTTGGCACGATGACCTACATCACCGGAGTTAGCGGCAGTGGTAAGTCTTCATTGATCAATCAGACCTTGTTTCCCATATTAATGAATCATTTTCATGATGCCATTCGCACACCACTTCCCTACACCCAAGTCACAGGTCTAGAACATTTAGATAAGGTCATTGAAATTGATCAGAGCCCGATAGGTAGAACGCCGCGATCCAACCCTGTTACTTACACCAAAGTTTTTGATGAAATTCGCAGTCTTTTTGCTAGTATGCCAGAAGCTCAAATTCGCGGTTACAAAGCTGGGCGTTTTTCATTCAATGTAAGTGGCGGAAAATGCGAAAGTTGCAATGGAGGCGGGATGCGCCTCATTGAAATGAATTTTTTACCCGATGTGTATGTGCTTTGTGAACAGTGTAATGGCAAACGCTACAATAACGAAACGCTAGAAGTGCGTTATAAAGGTAAAACCATTGCAGACGTTCTTCAAATGACCATTAACGAAGGGTGTGAGTTCTTTGCCAACCAACCCAAAATCCATCGCATGCTACAAACCCTTGCAGATGTAGGCCTTGGCTATGTGCAACTTGGACAATCCTCTACAACGCTGTCAGGTGGAGAAGCACAACGAATAAAATTGGCAGCTGAATTAACCAAAAAGGCAACTGGCAAAACCATCTATATTTTAGATGAGCCTTCTACCGGACTTCATTTTGAAGACATTCAAATGCTACTTAATGTATTGCAAAGATTGGTAGATGAAGGAAATACTGTTGTGATCATTGAACACAATTTAGATATGATAAAAACAGCAGACTACCTCATCGATATGGGTCCTGAAGGTGGGAAACGAGGAGGTCAAGTTTTATTTGAAGGGACAACAGCTCAAATGATAAAAAAAATGCAAAATAATTCATACACAGCAAAATATTTGGCCCAAGAATTAAAAAAGCATTAATTTTGACGCTCCTAAGTTAGTAACGACAAAAAAAAATTATAAAATGGCAGTAGAAATTACAGACCAAAATTTTGATGAACTGGTAATGAAATCAGACAAGCCCGTAATTGTTGATTTTTGGGCAGAATGGTGTGGCCCTTGCCGCATGATCGGACCAGTAATTGAGGAAATGCACACAGAATACGAGGGCAAGGCACTTATTGGCAAAGTGAATGTTGACCACAATATGGGCGTTTCTGCTCAGTTTGGTGTGCGCTCCATTCCAACCGTACTTTTTATCAAAAACGGCGAAGTTGTCGATAAATCTGTTGGCGCTGTCTCAAAGGCAGTGCTTGCCGAAAAGCTCGAAGCCATCATGTAAATTTTTAAAGGGAGTTCGCTCCCTTTTTTTTTGCCATGGAATCATTCTGGAGAAGGCTTCGGTATTATGGGATAGGCTTTGGTTTGGGCCTCATTCTGACCTTTGGTATCTTTAATACACGAGGTTGTAGTTGGATGCCCGAAAATCGTGTAAAAGAAGCGATCAACAAACGCATTTGGCTTATCGACTCACAGTGGAAGGAATCTTTTTACAAAGCACACAAACTCAACGATAAAAAATTCTACAGACTACTTCAAAATGCTGATATTTCATTTTCTAAAAGCATTCGCAGTGGACGTCACAAGGTCTATGATTTAACTTTTAAAGACGGTAATAACAAACAAGCACACTGCTTGGTTAGCATGACAGACGAAAGTTTTGTAGCAGAATTCATTACCCGAGTCAAGAACATTAAAGAAATCAAAAAGTATAAAAATTATCAAAAAGAATTCGGAATGTATGCCCAGTTAGCACATGCCCCTAAAAATTCTAATTTGGTTTATGTAGAAAAGAATTCAAGGGCCGAAGCATTACTCAAATCACAGGGCATTCTCAACAATAAGCAGCTTCAAGATCGCTTGCTCAAAGGTCTTTTTTCCTACACTGAATCTAAGTTAAATGCCGAACCAAGACCCATTCATGTATTCAGATTTAGCACCAAGCAAAACGCTAAGGCAGTCATGTATGCCACCTGTATTTGGTACAAAGACAAAATCAAAGTGAGCAATTTGGAAATTGAACCCCTGAATTTTTAGAATAATTCACATTTTTACCCGTTAAATTGTTTAAAAGTTAGCATTTTGTCAAGTCTGTATGAACGGACTTTGTTTAATTTTGAATTATGGAATTTACAGCTGCGCAAATTGCTGCTTTACTAGACGGGGAAGTCATTGGCAATCCTGAATCAGCTGTAAATGCCCTTGCCAAAATAGAAGAGGGTCAAGAAGGTGCACTGAGTTTTTTATCTAACCCGAAATACGAAACTTATATCTACACGACCCAGTCTAGTATTTGTATTGTCAATAATTCTTTCAACCCCGTCAAGCCTCTTCCTGCAACCTTGACCTTGATCAAAGTAGCGGATGCTTACGCTTGTTTTGCAAAGTTGCTGAGCATCTATGACAGCATGAACAAAAAGGAAGCCATTATTGAACAGCCCAGCTTTATTCATGAATCTGCTCAAGTTGGTGACAATGTCTATATCGGTGCCTTTGCCTACATAGGTGCCAATGTCAGTATCGGATCTAATTGCCAAATTCACCCCAATGTTGTCATTAGTGAGAATGCAATCATTGGAGACAATACTACTCTTTACCCATCTGTTAATATATACAAGGATTGCAAGATTGGCAATAACTGTATTATTCACGCCGGAACGGTTATTGGGTCTGACGGATTTGGTTTTGCACCAGACGAAATGGGTGTTTACAGTAAAATTCCACAAATTGGCAATGTAGTCATTGAAGATGATGTTGAAATAGGATCTAATTGTAGTGTTGACCGCGCCACCATGGGTTCAACTTTCATAAGAAAAGGAGTCAAAATAGACAATCTTTGTCAAATTGCACACAACGTTGATATTGATCAGCATACGGCAATGGCCGCTCAGGTTGGAATAGCTGGTTCAGCAAAAATCGGTAAGCATGTGATGATTGGTGGGCAAACAGGTATTGCCGGACACTTAAGTATTGCCGATCATACCAAAATTGTAGCGCAATCCGGAATTCCGTCCACGGTCAAAAAAGCAGATACACTGATGGGTACCCCGGCAATCCCAATCAACGATTACAAACGGTCCCATTTTGGATTTAGAAAATTACCAAGCCTCATTAGAACGATTCAAGAGCTCGAAAACAAACTCAACGAGCTACTCCATAAAAATCAAACCCCATGACAGAACAACAACGCACCATCAAAGCAAGCCTTGTTTTTGATGGAATTGGTCTACATACCGGTGAAAAAGTTCGTTTAGAAATTTGTCCGGCACCGGCCAACCACGGTTATAAATTTCAACGTACTGACCTTGAAAACCAACCACTGATCAAAGCAGATGTTGATTTAGTTGTTGCTACTGACCGCGGCACAACGCTCGAACACAACGGAGCACGCGTATATACCACAGAACATGTGCTTGCTGCCCTGTATGGATGTCAAGTAGACAATGCTCTGATTAAAATTAACGGACCAGAAATACCAATTATGGACGGCAGTGCCTTGCCATTTGTTGAGGCCATAGAAGCAGTTGGTTATGAAGAGCAAGATGCTGAACGCGAATATTTTGAACTCAGCGAAAATATTCCATGGGAAGATACTCAAAAAGGGATTGAATTTCTAGCCATACCCGATGTCAATTACCGCATCACCGTTATGGTTGATTACCAATCGCCTGTACTTGGCACCCAACATGCAAGCATGTATCATATTGGTGAATTCAAACAAGAAATAGCGCATTGCCGCACTTTTGTATTCTTAAGAGAGCTCGAGATTTTAGCCAAGAACAACCTGATCAAAGGTGGCGACTTGGATAATGCCATCGTTTTAGTAGACCGCGCTGATGTTAGTCAGGCGGAGCTTGATGCACTTGCAGAACTCTTAGGCAAGGAGAAATTGCAAATCAGCATGGACGGCATCGGGGTACTCAACAGCAGTAAACTCCAAGTCGAAAACGAGCCTGCAAGACACAAATTACTCGACATTGTTGGAGATTTAGCGTTGGTAGGCAAACCTATTAAGGCGCATATTTTAGCGGCGCGCCCAGGCCATCATGGCAATGTACAATTTGCAAAAATACTCAAAGAGCAGATTAAAAAACAACAGCAAGATGGCCGTCATTTTGATCTTGCAAAAGACCCACTTTACACCACCACTGACATAGAAAAGATGCTTCCGCACCGCTATCCATTCTTGATGGTGGACAAAATAATGGAAATTCATCCGACATCAATTATTGGGGTCAAGAATATCACCATGAATGAGCCTATTTTTACAGGGCATTTTCCTGGAAATCCTGTTTTCCCTGGAGTATTGCAAATTGAGGCAATGGCTCAGGTTGGTGGGATATATGCCCTATCGCAAGTGGAAGATCCTCATTTGTATTCCACCTACTTTATGAAAATCGATAATGTGCGATTTAAACAAAAAGTGGTTCCCGGAGACACCGTAGTTTTTGAACTTGTTTTGGCTTCTCCCATCCGACGAGGTCTTGTAGAAATGAGTGGAACTGCATATGTGAACGGAAAAATTGTCTCTGAAGCTAGTATGCTCGCACAAATCATTAAAGATAAAACGGAATGATTTCCAACCTCGCCTTCATCTCAACCGATGCGCAAATAGGACAAAACGTGCGCATTGACCCATTTGCTGTAATTCATTCTGATGTAGTGATTGGCAATGGGTGCCATATACATTCTAACGCAGTGCTATATCCCGGAACGCGTCTTGGAGAAGATTGCGATGTTTTTCCAGGTGCGAGTATAGGTGTCATTCCTCAAGATTTAAAATTTGGCAACGAATACACCACCGTAGAAATAGGAAACCACACCAAGATTCGAGAATGTGTTACCATTCATCGAGGTACCAACGACAAACTCAAGACCAGCATTGGTGACAACTGTTTGCTCATGACCTATGTGCACATTGCCCATGATTGTCAAATCGGCAACAATGTCATTTTAGCAAGCTACACAGGTTTATCCGGACATGTCACAATCGATGACTGGGCCATACTTGAGGGCAAGGCTGCCGCTCAACAATTTACCCATATTGGCAAGCACACATTTATTGGCGGTGCTTCATTAATCCGCAAGGATGTGCCACCTTATATCAAAGCAGCAAGAGAGCCGCTCTCATTTGCCGGGGTAAACTCTGTTGGCTTGCGTCGACGTGGCTTTAGCGAAGAACAAGTTCGAGAAATCGAAGATATTTATCGCATTATCTATGTTCAGAATAGCAATGTAACCAAAGGAATCAAAGCGGTGCAAGAATCTATGCCTGCAAGCCCCATACAAACCGAAATTATTGGCTTTTTTCAGAATGCAGAAAATGGCGTAATCCGAGGCATGATATGACACTTCAACGTGCTGCGGAAATTGAATTGCGCATAGAAGATTATGCCTTTGGAGGAAGAGGAATTGCGCGTATACAGACCCAACAAGGGCCCTTTGTGGTATTCGTTGACAATGCTTTTCCTGGGCAACTCGTTCGGGCAAAAATTGAAACAAAACGCAAAACCTTTGCAGAGGCTAAATTACTTGAAGTCATTGAAAGGGCAGAAATAGAAACTATCTCTGAATTTCAAGAAATTTCGGGAGGGCCATACATTCATGTACCTGTTGAGATCCAAGAACAATACAAAAAAACAAGTACCCTTTCTACCTTCCAACGTTTGAGCGGCATACAAGATAGTCAAGAGAAATTCGACACTTTCATTTCTTCTCCAGCGCACTACCATTACCGTAACAAAATGGAATACAGTTTTTCGTGCATAGAACACGATCTGCATTCCAATGAGGAACTTGACGACGCCTTTGCCCTTGGCTTCAAAAGACGTGGAACTTGGTGGAAAGTTGAGAGCCTTAACAAGGCCAGTGGCTTGTTTGACCAAGCATGGGAAAATAAACTCAAGGATCTACGGATCTTTCTGCAAAATACCGGATTAAGCGCCTGGCATCCACCGCAAAAAAAGGGTTTTTTTCGGCATATTGTTGTGCGAAAATCTTTTTTAAATGACCAACTTCTTGTGAATTTAGTAACTTCTCAAGAGGGAATTGAACAATTTAAGATTCAAGAGTTTGCTGACTTTTTAGAGCAACTTCACCCCGGACGCATTGCCGGATTGTGGCATACGATCAATGACAATGTTGCCGATAGAGCAAAAATAGAAAATGGCCATTCCACATTGATATTTGGCCAACCTGTCATTGAAGAAGAACTTGCAGGCCTGCGTTTTCAGATCAGTATGGAAAGTTTCTTTCAAACCAACCCAGCCTGTGCCGAATTGCTATATGCCAAAGCACTAGACTATCTTTTTGAGGATCCTTTTGAATTAGGGGACATTGCCATGGATCTATTCTGTGGAACGGGCACAATTGGTCAACTTATGGCCAAGAGAAACTCATCGGTACGAATCATTGGGGTGGATATCGTAGAAAAAGCCATTGAGGACGCCAAGGAAAATGCAGCAAAAAACAACATCAACAACGTTGAATTTTATGCTGCTGATGTAAGTAAGTTTTTAAGAGAATACCCTGATTTTCAGGGCAAGATAAAGCGCATTATGCTTGATCCGCCAAGGGCGGGTATCGCCCCAAAGACCCTACAGAAAGTTATTTCCTTGGGTGCTCAAAGCATCGTTTATATCAGTTGTAATCCATCAACCCAAGCAAGAGATGCCGCCACCCTCATAGAAGCTGGCTACCAACTAGAGAAATATGCACTTGTTGATCAATTTCCTCATACGGGTCATATTGAATCTATAGCTAAATTTAAAAAAGCATGAATGTTGAGGTGCTGGCTATAGGGGATGAACTGTTGATTGGACAAACAATTAACACCAATGCAGCTTGGATTGGGCAAGAAATGTCTTTGAGAGGATATCAAGTATTGCGTTCCATAGCCATTGAAGACAAACCAGAAGCCATCATTCACGCACTTGAAAATCGATTACCTCAAACTAATTGTGTTATTATCACTGGTGGTTTGGGCCCTACCAAAGACGACCTTACCAAATATACCCTGGCCTCCTATTTTGAGAGTCCTTTGGAAATTCACCAAGCTACATTAAGTCAAATTGAAACTTTTTTTAAAAGTAGAAATCGGCCCATGTTGGAAGTGAATATTCAACAGGCCGCTTTACCAACCAAGGCCAAAATATTAACCAACAGGCTTGGCACCGCAGCTGGCATGTGGTTTGAACAAAACGATGTAGTTTTCATTTCTCTACCTGGAGTTCCATATGAGATGAAAACAATCATGACCGAAGAAGCCTTTCCCTTGCTAAGTTCACGATTTAAAGGGAAAAATATTTTTCACCAAACCATACTGACCCAAGGCATAGGGGAGTCTTTTTTAGCGGAAAAAATTGCCCACTGGGAAGATCGTGTTCGTGGTGCAGGATTGGGACTAGCTTATTTACCCTCACCGGGAATGGTAAAGTTACGCTTGACCTCCTACCTTGGTACGGAACAAAAAGTTTTAATTTCTAATTTCTTTAAAGAACTGGAGGCTTCTATTCCCGAACATATATACGGCTATAACGATAGCACCCTGGAAGAAGTGCTGGGTAGCGAATTACTATTAAAAAAAGCCACCATCGGCACTGTAGAAAGCTGTACGGCCGGTTTGTTGGCGCAGCGCATTGCAAGCGTCAGTGGCGCTTCTATGTATTATCAAGGCGCTCTACTGACCTACTCCAATGAACTTAAAGTGAATGTTGCTCAAGTGAATCCGGAAACCCTCAAGGAATTTGGTGCAGTAAGCGAACAAGTTGCAAAAGAATTGGCGGCAAATGGCCGAAAAATACTCGGAGTAGATTATTGTTTGTCTACAACAGGCGTTGCGGGGCCAAATGGAGGAACACTCGAGAAACCTGTTGGCCTCATTTGGATAGGCCTTAGCGGGCCAAGAGGGACCATTGCTAAACGTTTTCAATTTGGAGATGAACGCAAGCGCAACCTAGAAATGACAGTGTTAGCTGCCATGAATTGGCTGCGTTACTTCCTTAAAACATGCTAAGCAAATTACATTTTCGGTAACTTTGCTAAATGATAGACAGTGGCTTCTTACCTGTAATGGAACATTTCTACACGCTACAGGGTGAAGGTCATCATAGCGGTAGAGCAGCTTATTTTATTCGTTTGGCCGGCTGTGATGTTGGTTGTGTGTGGTGCGATGTCAAAGAGAGCTGGGAGGCACATCCGCATCAATACATGAGCATTGCGCAAATTCTGGATTCCATAAGACAAACACCAACTGACTTTATTGTAATTACAGGCGGAGAGCCAACGATGCACAACCTAGCCCCTCTTTGTTTGGCCTTACACGAGCGCGGGTATGAAATCGCACTGGAAACTGCTGGTGTACATCCTTTAAAAGGAGAGATAGACTGGTATTGTTTTTCGCCTAAGAAATTCAAAGCTCCCTTGGAAGAAGCGTACTTGCTCGCGAACGAACTCAAGGTAGTTATTGCCCATCCTTCAGATTTTGATTGGGCAGAACAACACGCTGCAAAAGTTGGTACAAGTTGTAAGCTATATCTTCAAACAGAATGGGAAAAACAAGATCGTTTCTTGCCGCTCATCATAGACTATATCAAACGCAACAAAAAATGGAAAATCTCGTTACAAACGCATAAGTATATGCAAATTCCATGAGGTTTTCTTTTTTAATAGTCTTATTCATTTTACTTAATTCTCAAGCCCTCAAAGCGCAGTTTCCTTATTCGACCTCGAGTAAAAAGGCTATTAAATTATTCAATCAAGCACAAAAAGCGCCAAAACTTATCGACCAAAATACTGGTGTGCCGAATTATACAGAAGGTATTCGGCTTTTGGATGCAGCCATAAAAAAAGATAGCCAATTTTGGGAAGCCTTCTTACTTAAAGGAGAGTTTTTGGAATACCAAAGAAAATATGCCGAGGCTGCGAGTTGTTATCAGAGAGCGCTTGAAATAGACCCCTATCACAGTGTGAGCGGCAGCACCCACTTTTATTTATCGGTTTGCTTATTCACGATTGGTGAGTATCAAAAGGCCCTCGAAAACATTGAAATCTTTCTAAAAAATCCGAATGCCAATGAAAAATGGCTTTCAGAAGCCTACCAACTGAAAAATTGTGCGGCCTTCTCAGTTTCTGCAATACAGAACCCTAAGTCCTTTGAACCCCACAATGTTGGGCCTGGCATCAACACCATATTTTCTGAATACTACCCCACCTTGACCGTTGACGGCAATGAGTTGCTTTTTACCAGAAGAATCAGATTTATGAATAATGGTCGTCAAGATGAACAAGAAGACTTCTATATTTCTCAGCTTTCCACAGAAAATAGCACTTGGGGGCAAGCCAAACCCATGCCTGAAAATATAAATACTGCTTGGAATGAAGGCGCACCCACTATTTCTGGTGATGGAAAAACGATCATTTTTGTAGCTTGTACTGATCCATCTGGTGTCAATTATGGTGGAAATCGAACAGGAAAAGGTTCTTGTGATTTGTTTATCACAAACAAAATCAATGGCCGTTGGACTACCCCGAAGAATCTACCGGGCGGGGTCAATACAGCCAATTGGGAAACCCAGCCCTCTTTAAGTGCAGATGGTAAAACACTTTATTTCATTCGTGCCGTTCGTTCTAAGGAAGGCAAATCAAATAGTGATATTTACGTATCTCATCTGCAAGAAGATGGCCAGTGGTCGGTGGCCCAAAGACTTCCAAATACCATCAATACCAATGCCAATGAAGAATCGGTTCAAATACATCCGGACGGAAATACGCTATATTTTGCCTCTCGGGGCCATATTGGAATGGGTGGATCTGATTTATTCGTCAGTAAAAAAGATGCAAATGGAAATTGGGGAAAGCCAGTGAATTTAGGATACCCCATCAACACTCGCTTCGATGAAAACTCGCTTTTGGTGTCTGCGCAAGGTAGTATAGCATTTTTTGCTTCGGACAGACAGGGGGGCTACGGTGGTCTAGATATCTATTGGTTTGAATTACCCACTGAAACTCAAGCCCTCCAAACCTTTTATTTCGAAGGAACAGCTTTTGATGCGCTCAGTAAGGATAAATTAGCCGCTCAAATTCAACTTTCAGATCTGAGTTCAGGCAAAATTATATTTGCTGGTTTTACAGATAGTTATGATGGAAAAATAACCCTTCCACTACCCATCGATAAAAGCTATGCTGTGTTGGTGAATCATCCAAGCTATCACCCGTTTTCGTTAAATTTTGACCTTACCCTACAAGAAAACGCCAAAAGCTTTCTTTTAGATATGCCGTTAAATCCACTGCAATCATCAGCTGAAAACGTTTTAAATAATGTGTTTTTTGATCTTGCCATGGCAAGCTTAAGGCCGGAATCTAAAGTAGAACTTCTCAATTTAGCAAACTATCTTCAAAAAAATCCAACAATTCAAATAGAAATTCAGGGCCATACAGATAGCCAAGGAGATCCAAGCAAGAATTTAATATTATCGGCTGCCAGAGCCAAGGCAGTTGAAGATTTTCTCATCTCAGAAGGAATTGACCCCAAACGCCTCAAAAGCAAAGGTTATGGATCGAACCAACCACTCGTTACAGATGCCGCCATTGCACAAATGACTGACCCAAAACAGATACAAGAGGCACATCAAAAAAATCGTCGTACAAGCTATAAAATTCTACCATGATACCGTTTTTAAAACTTCTTCGTTTGAAAAATTTGGCGACCATAACCATCGCAATGCTGGGTGTAGCCTATTTTATTCATGTACAAAATCCTTATGAAGTAATAGACTTCAATAATTATCATTTTGGACTGCTCATATTTTCAACGCTCTTAATCGCTGCCGCAGGCCATATGATCAATGATTACTTTGACATTAAGGCTGACCGCATCAACAAACCAGAGCATCTTGTATTATCGAAATTTCTGAGCAAGCGCTGGGCTATTTTATTGAATTGGATTTTGAACATCCTTGGTTTATCGATTGCATTTTACTTGTCTTGGCAATATAAGAACCTATTATTTGTAGCCATACATTTACTTAGCATCAACTTTTTATGGTTTTATAGTGCGTATTGGAAAAGAAAATTAATCCTTGGCTCGGTAGTATTGTCTATACTCCCCAGTCTGGTCTTATTTTTATCTTGTTGGTACATACAAGCATGTAATGAGAGTGCCGCTGAGCATTCTCCTTATCATCCAGCAACCTGGAGCACCTACTTAGATTACAGGTTCATCTACTTTGTTGCCATTTGTGCTTTTTTCATTACCCTCAGTAAAGAAATCATCAAAGACATCCACGACATTCCGGGTGATACCATCATCAAAGCAAATACGATCCCAAGAAAAATCGGTAGCCACAAAGCTCAACTGCTATCCTTATTGATTTTGCAGCTGCCCGCTTTATTGTATTTTCTTTTGCTCCTGTTTACTGATTTTGCGCTCCCTACGACTTATACCAAAGGAGTTTTAATATTTGTTGGGCTAGGTTTTTTACTAAGCCTCCTATTGCATTTCTTAGTTCCAAATTTCCTGGCCAAAAATATGAAATGGGCACAGAATATTGCCTTATTATTGGGTCTTACCTGTTTATTTTTTTAGAATGAAAATTGTCCTTGGTTCTGCATCTCCCCGCAGAAAAACCCTTCTTGAGGAGCTTGGTTTTAATTTTCGGGTGCTTACTGCTGATATCGATGAATCGTTTGATACTTCGCTTTCACCTGAAGAAATTGTTTTGGGCATCTGTAGAAAAAAAATGGAAGCACTTTGGCCTCTACTGCAAGCCGATGAAAAACTTATTTGTGCAGACACCATTGTTTACCTCAATGGCAAAGTTTTGGGTAAGCCTCACTCTAAGGCCGCAGCCATTGAAATGCTGCAGTTACTTTCAGGACAAACCCATGAGGTATATACAGGAGTTTGTATCAAGGATCAACAAGGTTTGCATCAGCTTGTAGACTGCACTTCAGTACGGTTTCAAGAATTGCGCCTCGAAGACATCTTGCATTATGTTGAAACACAACAAGCGATGGATAAGGCTGGTGCCTACGGTATCCAAGATTGGATTGGCCACATTGGAGTCATTGAGATCAAAGGCTCCTATACCAATGTCATGGGCCTGCCGACTCAAAGACTTTTCCCTTTTCTGCAATAATTAAAGGTCAAAAAAAAAACCGCCTGTTGAGCGGTTTTTTTTAAATTTCAATGATCGCCTTTAGTACTTAACGCTAAATTCTACACGGCGATTTTTTGCGTCTTTGACTTCTTGATCGTCATCTTCGACAATTTCTTTACAAGGAACCGTATCAGACTTATGTGTTTTGATGAGTCGTTGCTCAGCAATTCCATTTTTCACTAAATACTTCACAACCATTGCCACACGCTTTCTGTCCATATCTTGGTAATCTTCGTTTTCCTCGCCTGCTTTGATCTCCAGCCCATCGTTGTGGCCGATGATCTCCAACTTCATGCTTGGGTCGGCATTCATTTCCTCTATGATAAAATCAATATTCGTGATGGCACTTTCTGAAAGTGATGCCTTACCTGCCCTAAAATAGATGGTTTGTGCGGCAATTTGCAACTCAACAGACATTTTATCATTGATTTCTGGAGTTTTATCATACACCAAGGTACTGAACTGATCTTCAATTTTAGGAGGTTTGGCGTTAAAACAAGCACATTCCGTAGGGCTGTCCACAAGGCGAACTATGATATTATCAACGTAATAATAAGCATGTGTTAAGGGATCAGCCTCAGCATCTTTTGGTTTTTTCACTGCCTGAAACTGTGTGTTTTCGTTGCGGTCAAAATTTCCAATAGTCAGGTAGCGTTCGTCTCCTTTGGCAGTATAGGTATTGCATACTTTTTCCCAACCAAAAAAACCGTTATAAATTTTATTGAGCTGAGCCTTCATTACGTGATCTCCTGACATATAAATGGCTCCGGGCTCTCCGTTAGCTGGCATATCTTTTGAGAAATAAACTCCGAGGTTATTGTTGGCGAATTTTGAGGATTCACTGAGTGAAACAGCGTATTCAACACAATAAGTAAGACCTTTTTTCAATGTTACTTGTTCCTTGCCTTGCATTAGTTGAATGGTAATGTAAGAGCGCTCCCCTGCTTGCTTGCCTGGGCGATATGTAACTATTCCGGCATATACATTGCCACCATTTTCTGTCGTTGGCTCTTCAGAACCATAGACATTGGCTGGAACGCCGATATCTCCACTTGCATTTTTGGTGAAAAGATCTGCTTGCAATTCAGTTGGTGAACTTATACCCTTTCCTGCTTCTGCGATACCACCCAACTCTGAGAGATCTTCAGAGGCACCTTCAAAAGTGACGTTGATGATTTCTTTTTCGTTGGTTTTCTTTCCCTTTTGGGCTTGGGCACTTAGAGTGAGTGTAAGCGCTGAAAAAGCTATTAGCAAATTACGCATTTTCAAAGTTTGAAATTTCATAGTTTTTAACGGTATTGATGAACACTTTGACCTTTTCAGGGTCAATATCAGGATATACTCCGTGTCCCAAATTTACAATATGTCTTTGACTTTTAAAGGATTTAAGCATTTTTTTGGTCTCATTTTCAATCAAATCTGTGCTGCCATAGAGTACACACGGATCTAAGTTTCCCTGTAAAGTCTTGTTTTCAAGAACCAAACTTCGTGCCAAAGGAACAGACATATTCCAGTCTAGTCCAATCGTTGTGCACGACAATTCACCAATCTCGGGCAATGACGCTACCGCACCTTTAGAAAACACCGTAAGGAGTGTATTTGGTAAGGCTTGGCAAATTTGCTCAATGTAGTGTAGTCCAAATTCTACGTATTGATCATGACCAAGGATTCCTGCCCAAGAGTCAAATAATTGCAATGCGTCGGCACCAGCGGCCAATTGCCCTTTTAAATAGTCAATAGTTACATCGGTTATGCGCTGCAGTAAGCGATGCGCAAGTGCTGGTTGAGTGTAAAGTAATTTTCTAGATTCGCTAAAAGTCTTGGACCCTTTTCCTTCAACCATATAACAAAGAATGGTCCAAGGGGCGCCTGCAAATCCAATTAAAGGAACACGACCGTTCAATGCTGTCTTGGTTTGTTTTAAGGCCTCAAAAACATACCACAAACGATCTTGAACATCAATATGATCATCTAGTAAAGCAAATTGTTCTTGGCTACGAATAGTGTTTTCAAACCAAGGGCCCTTTTGTTCAATCATTTGATAGGGCAAGCCCATAGCCTCAGGAACCACAAGTATGTCTGAAAAAATTATTGCCGCATCAACATCTAATAAATCTACTGGCTGTACGGTAACTTCAGTAGCAAATGCGGGTGTTTCAACCAACTCTTTAAAACCTGAGAGTTTTGAGCGCACCGCTCTATATTCGGGCAAAATTCGGCCTGCCTGACGCATCAGCCAAACCGGATAACGCTCAATGGAATCGCCTCTGTGGGCACGTAAAAATAAATCGTTCTGAATCATTAGTACAAAGGTAAGGATTTACCATTGAATTTGGCATTTACCCACCTGACCAAGATAAGTATTTGTCTTGCTGAAATGCTTGTTCCCGAAAAAACCTCGATAGGCAGAAAGCGGCGAAGGATGCGCTGAACTCAGTACCAAATGTTTGTCTGAATCAATGATTGCTTTGAGTTGTTGCGCTTTTGCGCCCCAAAATAGAAAAACTACTTGTGATTTTTCCTTACTGATCTTTTTAATAACGGCACTAGTGAAATGCTCCCAGCCCAAATCATGATGACTACCCGGCCGCCCTTCTTCAACCGTTAAGACAGTATTAAGTAACAAAACTCCCTGCTTTGCCCAAGGTGTCAAATCACCATTGATCAGTGGCTTAAGACCCAAGTCTGACACCCTTTCCTTATCAATATTTTGTAAACTTTTGGGCAGTGGCCAAACACTGGGCTCAACCGAGAAAGACAAACCATGGGCATGACCTCTCGTTGGATACGGATCTTGCCCTAGGATCACAACCTTTAAATCAAGTGGATCACAGAGCTCAAAAGCCCTAAAAACTTGATCTTGGGTTGGAAAAACCTTGTCTGGAGCCGATAGATAGGCATTAAGGACGCGATTAGTCAATTCCTTGAAAGAAGTTGAACTGAGCTCTTTGGATAAAAATGCCCTCCATTCCAAAGGCAGTCTTTGTATCATTTTAAGTCAATGAGAGCTACCCACAAAGAAATTTTAGATCCGTCCATTCGAGGCCAAATTGGACGAATTCTGCCATCATAAGCAGCAATACCTAGGTAATCTCCGAAGAATACTTTTGGGTTTGGCATAAAAGGACGCATTGAAATGCGCTTTTCAGAAAAGCTTTCACCGCCATCTGTACTAGTGGCCCAAACCACATCCGTTCGATTATTTTTAAAACGGCGTCTGTCATAATATACCAAATGCAGATCTCCACGGACCGGATCTATGGTCATTGCACTTAAAAATTGGTGGGTTTTTGTACTGTCTTGATTGACACGAATTGCATTGGACCAATTTTGGCCATTGTCAGTAGATTTCATGAGCCAAATATCGGTGTCGTCTATGCCGTTGCGCTGATCAGACCAATTTAAATATAAGGTGCCATGTTGCGGACCGCCACTCAAATCGGACATTAGAAAAGGAAGGCCATTGCTGCGGTATATTCCTGGAATTTTCAAATCCCAGCCACCAACTTGATTCATAAGTTGCCGTTCTTCGGGCAGCCAAGTTGCGCCTTGGTCTTTGGATTGTTGTAAAACAAGCCCCCTTGGACCAGTCCATACGACAAAGATTTGACCATCGGCGCCAATGGCCGGTACTGCTCCCTCTACAGTGTTGTCTCCATCTTGGCAATCTCCTGCGAATTTAGAAATACGCACCGGTGTGCTCCACGAATATCCGCGATCGACAGATTTAGAAAATACAATAATAGAACTATCCTTAGGGTCAGCAGAATCATAGGCATCAAATTGTGTCCAGGTCATGTATAAAACATTGGTCTTTGGATCGATGACAACCCAATGCTTGTCTTGGACCTTTGTTCCATTTGGTGCAGGAAACGATCCCTTTGAAAACCTTGCAGAATCATCGGCAATTTGGCATACAATTCTATCGAGATGGCTTCCTTTATCGTAGTCGCTGAGATGAAAATAATACAAACGTCCGTAGGAGTCGTATTGCAAAACTGGGTCGCCATAAACGCCATAAGGACTGTTGAGTGCACTACTTTGCCAGGTATATCCACCATCGGAAGAAAAATGAAAGCCCTTGAGTACTGTACCAGCAGAAATCTCGTTTGGATTTTTGGGGTTGATGGCAATAGATGGCTCGCACTCGTTGAAGGGATAAGCGGACTCAACGGGCGGGATTTGTATATTTTGAAAAGTTTGCGAAAAAATTATGCTACTGCATAAATTAACGCAACCAATAAAGAAGATATGGCGCATTGGCATCTTTGATTTGAAGTGAATATTGAGGTTTTACCCAGGTTTTGTAAGCGCATTTTACAGTAAATACTTTGGCATCTCGAGCAACCAATAATTCAATACTCGATCCCGGGTTCATGGCATTGTATTTATTCTCCAGTGCGGTTTTATCGGCGCGAAACCCATCGCAAGCCAAAATTTCATCTCCTGCACTGATGCCTGCATCCTCGGCTGCCGAGCCACTTCTTACGTATCTGACTTTTACGATTTCTCCGTCCTCTAAGGCCAAGCCAAAATTGGTTAGAGCTGCTGAATTGTCTATAACTTGCATTCCCATGGGTTCAAAATATTGCTTGTATGGGATGATTTGAGTGCCGTTGACATAAGATTCAAAGAACGCATCTAAGTCTTCGCCACAATAGTGCTCCAGTTCATCTAAAAATTCTACTTCGGTGAATCCACGTTGCAAGCCTAGGGCATATTTATTGTAGAGTAGTTGCATAAATCCATCTAACCCTTGCTTTCCTTTTGATTTTTGAATTAAATAAGCATCTAGCACCGCTCCAAGCACCGCACCGCGAGAGTAATAGGTCATGGTAGTATTACTCGAATTTTCATTCGGGCGATAAGCCTTGATCCAAGCATCAAAACTAGCATGAGCCACAGGTTGTATGCGCGAGCCAGGTGTGCCTTCAACGTAATTAATTTGAGATTGCAATTTATTGATGAATTCTTGCTTGGTGTAAAAACCTGCGCGTAAGAGTACTAGTTCATCGTAGTAGGATGTGATGCCCTCCATTACCCAAAGTAAAGAGGTGTAGCACTCTTGATCATAATTGAAGGGCCCCAATTCTATGGGTCTAATGCGTTTGACATTCCAAAGATGGAAATACTCATGGGCCACCAAATTGATAAAACCTAGGTAATTGCCTGCGGTGTAAGACCACCTGCTGACACTCAAAACACAAGAATTCATATGTTCTAGGCCACCTTGACCGTTTTCAACATTGTGTACAATAAAAAGATAGTCTTGATTGGGATTGTTTCCAAAAACGGCTGTTTCAGCCTCAACCACCTTGGCCATGTCACGCTGTAAATCAGGTATGTTATAATTTGCTTCTCCATACATTGCCACACGATGGCGTATACCTGCGGCAATAAAAGTAAATTCTTTTTGATTGCCAATTTCAATGGGGCAATCTACTAATTGATCATAATCTTTAAATGTAAAAAGTTGGTCTGTTGGATCTGATTTAAAATCAGCCGAAACTAACGCAGTGCTTATTTTATGGAAACTTGTATATGGATGTACATGTAAAATGCCCCGGTCATTTTTTGTCTCTTCGGTATACATAAATACTCCCGCACCCGCCACAAACCCATGAGTTTGGTCAAGGTAAGGTGTTCTAACAGAAAGTTCAAAGGCGTATACTTCGTAATAAACGGTAAAGGATGCCCTGCCTTCGCATTGAACTTCCCAGCAATTTTTAGTTTTTTTCTTCACCGCAAGTTGCTTTCCATTGCTATCAATGGCCTTTACTTGGTTGATATTTTTAGAAAATTCCCGAACTAGATATGACCCTGGCGTCCAGACCGGCAACTTGAACTCCTGCACACTTTGTGTATTCTCAGCAACTTCGATTTTTACAGCGAAGTAATGTGAGTTAGGCTGAGGCATCGAAAGATGGTAAGTAAGTTTGCTGGCCTGAGATATATGAGGCAGACATGCAAATAATAAAAGTATTGAAATGAATTTCATAGGATTAGATGTATTTTGGGTTAGATGGCTAGCTTTGATTTTAAATGGATTTTATGCTAATTATTCTTTAATGCGAATTTTTGCGGCATCACCTTTGGCACTCCGCACGAGATCCTCCACTGGGTCTGTACCATTTCGAAGTACCACCGCCATACGGCGGTAAGGTCTGGTGCTTGGTTTTCCAAATATGCGCACCTCGGCTTTGGGGTCAGTTAATACCAAATCAAGACCTTCATAAATGGGTGCTTTGGCTGATTCAGATTGAGCCAATACAACTGCACTTGCGCCGTTTTGAACTTGTGTAATAGTTGGAATGGGCATTCCTAAAATGGCGCGAGCATGCAGCTCAAACTCATTGAGATTCTGTGTGCCGGCAAGTGTGACCATTCCTGTGTCGTGTGGCCGCGGTGACAATTCAGAGAAATAAGCTCCATCCTGGGTTATAAAGAACTCAACTCCCCAAATTCCAGCACCACCAAGTGCGGCAGTTACCTTTGCTGCCATTTCTTGGGCCTCTGCCAAGTGATTTGGATCCATGGGCATAGGTTGCCAGCTTTCTTGGTAATCGCCACGTTCTTGACGATGACCGATTGGGGCACAAAACAAGGTTGGTCCGTTTTTCTGTGTAACGGTAAGGAGTGTAATTTCGTAGTCAAAACTGATAAAACCCTCCACAATAATTTCTTTTAGATCTCCTCTGGAACCTTCCATTGCATAGGACCAAGCCTTTTCAATATCAGCCTCAGTCCTTATCACAGACTGGCCTTTGCCCGAGCTCGACATCAGGGGTTTTACCACGCATGGCAAACCACAAAAAGCCACCCCTTGGCGCAGTTCTTCCATAGATTTGGCATAGCGATAAGGTGCAGTGCGCACTCCTACTTCTATAGCTGCCAAGTCTCTGATGGCTTTTCTGTTCATGGTGAAATTTGCAGCCTTCGCGCTAGGTGCCACCGCAATTCCTTGCTTTTCGTAGTTATAAAATTGCTCGGTACGAATGGCTTCGATCTCGGGTACAATTATTGTTGGTTGATGCTTCGCTACCACTCCATCAAGGGCGCTTGCATCTAACATATCAATGACTTCAAAGTGGTCTGCGACTTGCATGGCAGGAGCACCAGGATAATTATCCACAGCAATAACAGTTTGTCCGTAGCGCTTGGCAGCAATGACAAACTCTTTTCCGAGTTCACCCGAACCGAGGAGGAGTATTTTATGATTCATAAAGCAAATTTAAGCCAAAAGGAAAGAAATTCTTATTTTTGAAACTATTGATGAGCACGATACAAACAGAAATCGAAAAATTTGATCCCATTTTTCTTCGAGAAATGACAGATGTCAACCTGATGAATCGCATCGATACCAAATTTGCCTTCCGTCAAGACGACTTATTGCGCTTTCTACCCATATTGTCTGAAAACTATAGATCGCTCAAAGTGGAAGGCACAATGCTTCCCCATTACGAGAGTTTATATTTCGACGATGAGACCTTCTCCTTTTTCCACGATCATCATAATGGTAAGGCCGATCGATTTAAAGTGCGCATACGTAAGTACGTTGAATCCAACATTCACTTTCTTGAAATCAAACATAAAATAAAAGGCAGAACCGACAAGCGTCGCATTCTTACCAATGATTTCAATGAACTTCAAGATGAAAAGGAACGCGATTTTTTGCGTCGTCAACTCAATAGCGATGCCAATTTAAAACCTACGATGTGGAATTCATTTCAACGCATAACGCTCGTTTCTAAGCACAGTAAGGAAAGACTCACACTTGATTTCAATATTCAGTTTCACATGGGTGAAACTAGAAGGGATTTCAAGCAACTCGTCATTGCCGAACTCAAACAGGAATCCTTGAATCGCAACTCTCCGTTCTATCAACTCATGAAAAAAGAGCAGATCAGACCCTATCGCTTATCTAAATATTGCATTGGAAGTGTTGAAATTTATGGAGAAGAAAGCCTTAAATTTAATCGCTTCAAGAAAAAACTTTTATTTCTAAACAAGATCAACCATGCTAAATAACTTACTCCTCTTTTTGCCACTCAAAAAAATAATTTCTCCCAATACAATTACGTGGTTTAGCGAAGATTTTTACGGACTTCTCATCCGCTTAGGCATTAATCTTTTCTTTTTGACAATACTAATTCGCGTGCTGTATTACTCCAAGACAAAGCGAAAAGATTATTTATTTACTTATTACCTCATAGGTACCATTACTTTTTTCTTGTGTTTTGGACTCATGCAAATGGACATTGATACCGGTATGGGGCTTGGCTTATTTGCCATTTTTGGAATCATTCGATACAGAACCGATGCCATTGAAATCAAAGAGATGACCTACCTTTTTATGGTAATTGGAGTGAGTGTCATCAACGCACTGGCCTCCAATGACCTGAGTATTTCAGAGGTTGGGGTCATCAACATTTCTATTATTTTACTCACCTTTTTGCTAGAAAATATCTGGTTGATGAAGCATGAAACTCGCAAAACAATTAATTACGAGCGCATTGATTTGATCAAACCGGAAAACTATGAGCTTTTACGAGCTGATTTAGAGAAAAGAACCGGATTGTCAATCAATCGTGTTGAGGTGGGTAAAATTGACTTTTTAAATGATACTGCCATGGTGCGTATATTTTATTATGCCGATGATCAGGCCTTCTCTGACTACCACCAAAATTAAATGACAAAAATTGCGCTGTATCCAATTTCAGTAATCTATGGCCTTATAATTTGGCTGCGCAATCGTTTTTTTGATTGGGGTGTTTTTACCTCCCAACCCATTCCGGGGAAATCTATTTGCGTTGGTAATCTTTCGGTTGGAGGCACAGGAAAGTCTCCTCACATTGGTTATTTGATCTCTACACTTTCAAAAACTCATCAAATTCAAGTGCTCAGCCGAGGCTATGGTCGCCAAACCAAAGGTTTGTTGGCCGTTGATCACCTTTCAAACCCAAAAACCGTTGGCGACGAACCGATAATGCTCTATAATGAGTATGCAAAGCAGGCGCATTTTGTGGTCTGCGAAAAACGACGTTTGGGCGTCAAATACCTCAAAGCAAAGCATCAAGATGCGATCATTCTACTAGACGATGCCTACCAGCACCGATGGGTAAAAGCAGGCCTTCAAATTGTATTGACCACTTATCAGCATCCATTCTGGCAAGACCAATTTTTACCTCTTGGAAAATTACGAGAGTCCGCAACCGAAATAAGAAGAGCAGATGCCATTGTTATTACAAAGTGTCCGGCATTTGAAACCTTTGACCCTCAACGTATAAAAAAAGAACTCGCTCATCTGAATAAACCCATCTTCTTTTCAAGGTATCAATACAAACCGCTTCATCCTCTCACCTCAAGTATTGAAAAAATTGATCGTGTGCTTTTGATCAGTGCTATTGCCGACCCAGCACAAATACAAGAGAGTTTTCCAAAAGACTACCAAATTTCTCATAAAATTTTCGAAGATCATCATCCATTCAGCCGTGCAGATATCTCAGAAATTCACCAATTTTTTGATACCTTTGCAAATGAAAATACCGTACTTGTAACGACCAGTAAAGACTGGGTGAAAATTAATCTTTTACTCAATGAAACGGAAAGAAAAAAATACCCGTGGTATTTAATCACCTTTACGTTAGAATGGTACGAGCAAGAAACTTTTAACCAATTCATCAGCAACTATGTTGACACAAATTAAAGAAAGTACCGCATACATCCAAAGCAGAACCAAGGTTCAGCCAACGATTGGGATAATTCTTGGAACAGGTCTTGGAGGCCTTGTAAAGGAAATTGATATCATCGATGAGATCAATTATCAAGATATACCACATTTTCCGGTTTCTACCGTAGAGAGCCATTCAGGTAAGTTAATTTTTGGAACCATTGGAGGCAAACAGGTAGTTGCTATGCAAGGCCGCTTTCACTTCTATGAAGGTTACACCTTGCAACAAGTTACTTTTCCGGTGCGTGTAATGAAACTCTTGGGAATTGAAAAATTATTTGTGAGTAATGCTTCCGGCGGCGTCAATCCTGACTTTGAAGTTGGTGAAATTATGATCATGAACGATCACATCAACTTATTTCCCGGCAACCCACTTATTGGTAAAAACATCGATGAATTAGGCCCCAGATTCCCAGATATGAGTGATCCTTATGATCAAGAGTTGATCGATAAAGCTTGCGATATAGCTCAGAAATTAGGGATTCGAGTGTCTGTGGGTTGTTATGCTGGCCTTACCGGACCTACCCTCGAGACCCCTTCGGAATACAAATACGTTCGTATTATTGGGGCTGATGCAGTTGGTATGTCTACTGTACCCGAAGTAATTGTAGCTCGACACATGAGCATTCCATGTTTTGCAATCTCTATCATTACTGACTTAGGAGTTCCGGGCAAAATTAAAAAAGTCAGTGTCCAAGACGTCATTGATGTGGCGAGCCGACAAGAGCCCAAAATGACGCAAATCATCAAAGAACTCATTTCAAGTATTTAAGTATATAAAATGGAAGAGTCGATTCGATCGCGCTATGAAGTGGTTATAGGACTTGAAGTTCATGCCCAATTGCTTACCCAAACCAAGGCATATTCTTCAGACCTCAACGCCTATGGAGCTGCGCCTAATACAAATGTGAGTGCAATTACCCTTGGGCACCCAGGCACCTTACCAGTCATGAACCAAAAAACGATTGACTACGCAATTCGCTTGGGCCTAGCCTGTGGCTGTCAAATTGCTACGCATCAGCATTTTGCAAGAAAAAACTACTTCTACCCTGACCTTCCCAAAGGATACCAAATTACGCAAGATACAACCCCCATTTGTACTGGCGGACAAATTCTTATCCGTAAAGAAGATGGTCAACAAAAATCTATTGGCCTGACGCGAATTCACATGGAAGAAGATGCAGGTAAAAGCATCCACGATGTAGATGTGTATGATACGCTCGTGGATCTCAATAGAGCAGGCACACCGCTGCTAGAAATTGTTACCGAACCAGACCTGCGCTCCTCTTCTGAAGCTTATAACTACCTCACCGAGGTAAGAAAATTATTACGCTATCTGGATATCTGCGATGGCAACATGGAGGAAGGATCCATGCGCTGTGATGCCAATGTTTCGGTGCGCTTGATCGGATCCAAAGAATTCGGCACAAAAGTGGAGGTTAAGAATATGAACTCTATTCGGAATGTGCAGCGCGCCATCGAGTTTGAAGTGAACCGCCAAATCGAAGCCCTCGAAAGCGGAGAAAAGCTGCGTCAAGAAACAAGGGCCTTTGATGCGCTCAAAGGCATTACAATTGCAATGCGCTCCAAGGAAGCAGCCAATGATTACCGTTATTTTCCAGAACCCGACTTACCACCAATTTATGTAAGCCGAGGGCATATTGCAACAGTGGCAGAGCAAATGCCCGCCTTGCCCAATGCACTCTTTGAACGCTACACCAAAACATACGGCCTTAGCGATTATGATGCATATAATATTACAGACCAAAAAGGCATTGCACTCTATTATGAGGCCCTAATTGGTCACACAAAGAATTACAAAGCAGCCGCCAATTGGCTCATGGGCGAAATTAAATCTTACCTGAATGAACTAGGTATGGACATAGGCGAATTTCCAATTGCCCCAGAGCGTATTGCAGCACTCATTGAGCTCATCGACCAAGGGAAGGTTTCGAATTCCATTGCGGCACAACGCATCTTTCCAGCCCTTTTTGAATCCGAGCAAAATCCACTTGAAATTGCCGAGTCACTCAATTTGATACAAAGCTCAGACAGCGATGTAATAGAAGGATTTATCGAAGAGGTAATCAAACTCAATCCAAATGAGGTGGCACGTTATAAAAATGGAGAAAAGCAACTCATCGGGTTTTTCATGGGTCAACTCATGAAAGTATCAGCTGGTAAAGCTGATCCAAAGGCTTCCAACTCTCTACTCAGACAAAAATTAGAAGCCTAATGAAGCAATCTTGGACACGCCGCCAAATTACCCTTGTGGTAATACTCCTTACAAGCATTATTGCAATCATCTGGTGGGTTTCAAGAAGTGAATTAGAAGCTAATGGTCTGCAACCAAACATTACTCTAACTGGAAAAATAAAAGGTGCTGGGGGGCTGCTCCTTTATTTGGAGGCACCTAGTGATCGAGGCACTATATCAATTGCCCAAACGGAAATAAATGAGGATGGCTCCTTTGAATTACCTGCTCATATTCCTGGACTAGGTATATTCAATTTAAGACTCTCAGACTTAAACGGTAGTATGCTTTGGTTGCCGCTTGAGCCAAAAGACAATTTGAAAATTAAAGCCAACCTGCGCACTTTTGCGAGCAAACCAAAAATAAGTGGTGTGTCTTGGGCTAGTGCCTATGCAGCACTCATGCAAGCCACCGAGCGTTTTGAATCAATCCAAGTGAAGTTACAAGCAGCTGGAAATTCTACCGATGAGCAGGCCATTACAGACGCCTACAATAAAGCCAAAAACGAATACGAATCTTTTTGTACAAGCACCATCCTTAAGGATCTTAAAAGCCCACTGAACATCTTGCTGAGTATGAATCTTTTACCTACAACTGGTTTTGAAGATTGGAACGTAGATCACCTGCTTACCTTAGAAAAATTGAGCGCCGCTTATGCAACATATTATGCCGGGCAACCTGCAAGTAACAATATGCAAGGGCAATTTCAGCAGATTGATGATGCCTACTTTGCCTACACCCAAACGATCAATGGCAGCATGACCGCCCCAGAAATTTCCTTACCAGATCCACTTGGAGAAACGCACAATTTGAGTGCTTTGAAAGGAAAGTATGTACTGATAGATTTTTGGGCCTCTTGGTGTGGGCCATGTAAGAGTGAAATGCCTAATGTGATTGCCTTATATAATAAGTACAAGACTAAAGGATTTGCCGTTTTCAGTGTATCGCTAGACGACAATCAAGCAAAATGGCAAGCTGCAATTTCTTCTTGGGGAATGACATGGCCAGACCATGTCAGTGACCTAAAAGGCTGGAATTCTACCATGCCAAACCTTTATCATTTCGACGGAATTCCTTATACGGTTCTTTTGAATCCCGAAGGGAAAATTATTGGAACAAATCTTCGTGGCAAAAAATTACAGGATAAACTTGCATCAATTTTCGAATGAAAAAACTCATATTCTTCCTTGGCCTCCTGCCTTTTCTGATCGGTGCGCAAATGCAACCATTTCACTTGAGTGGACAAATATTTGGCAGCAATCAAGACACCATTTATTTGTCACAACAATTTGGCAATACTTACAATAACTATGCGGCAGTACCTTTTGGACCCAATGGCACCTTTGAGTTTACGGGTCAACTTCCAGGTCCAGATTATTATTTGTTGCGTTTTGGTCCAAATAACTTACATGTAGTTATTCGCGATACAAGCCATATTAAAATTTATGGCGACGGTCGCAATTTGGCCCAGCACCTCAATTTTGTCAATTCCGAAGAATCGCGCCAAATGCATGAATATGTTGTACTGACCTCTAATTGGCGGATCAAGGCAGATTCTGCACTCAGCGCAATCAAAGCAGATCCAACTCAAGAAGCACGCATCAATGCATACATGACCCAAGCTTTTGGACAATATCAAACTGCTCTTCAAAGTTTTGTAGGTATGTATTCCAACTCTGCAGCATTGATCTTGCCGCTCAGCGGAATTCAAATTGACAATGATTTTGAAAGTTATGAAAAGTTAATTGTTCCGCTACAGCAGAGTTTTCCACAAAGCTCGATTGTGCAAGGGTTGTATCAAAACTATATTGCCAAAAAAGAACAAATTGATGCTGCAAATCCATTTGCACGAGGAAAGTTGGTGCCCGATTTTGAAGAATTACGCACTGATGGAAAAAAGAAAATGAAGCTTTCAGAGCTGCAAGGACAGGTCGTGCTGCTAGATTTTTGGGCCTCTTGGTGTGGTCCTTGCCGGGCGGAAAATCCAAATGTTGTTAGAGCTTATCAAAAATATAAAGATGCTGGCTTTACTATCATGAGTGTTTCACTCGATTCAAACAAAGATAAGTGGCTAGCTGCTATTGCCAACGATCAACTCTCTTGGCCCAACCATGTGAGTGACCTTGGCGGGTGGAACAGTAAAGTTGCCAAGCTCTATGGTGTACAATCTATACCATTTACTGTATTATTAGATAAGGAAGGTAGAGTAATTGCAACCAACCTAAGAGGTGCAGCACTCGAACAAACGCTAGAGCAAATATTTGGCTTCTAAATGAACGCTCAAAAGAAATATCACTATTTTGTTTCAGATCTTCATCTGGGGGCTCCAAATGCAAAACAAAGCCGTGAACGTGAATTAGCTTTCGTTGCGTGGCTAGACCACATACAGAATTCAGCTGAAGCAATTTACCTTTTGGGCGACATCTTCGACTTCTGGTTTGAGTATAAGACAGTAATCCCGAAAGGATATACGAGGCTTTTTGGCAAACTTGCAGCCTTGACAGACCAAGGAATTGAACTGCATTTTTTCAAAGGAAATCACGATATGTGGGTGAAAGATTATTTTGAGCAAGAATTGGCCATGACGATTCACAGCCATCACCTTTCACTGAAAATAGATAACAAACTGCTTTACCTACATCATGGAGACGGCCTAGGCCCCGGAGACTACAAGTATAAATTGATCAAATTCATTTTCAGAAGCCCTCTTTGCCAATGGATGTTTGCTAGGTTACACCCTAATTTTGGTATAGGGTTGGCTTCTTTACTTTCGCTAAGGAGTCGTGCGAAAGGTGGTAAAAAAGATGCCGTCTACAACGGACCCAATCATGAATGGCTTTATGAGTATGCCCAGACAAAGCATGAGCAGGATCCTCATGATTATTTTATTTTTGGTCATCGTCACTTGCCACTATTCTTACCATCTGAGCAAACCACCTATATCAATTTAGGAGATTGGCTCCAATACCAGACTTTTGGACGCTTTGATGGGCAAAGTGTTGAGCTACTCCAATGGCATCAAAACGAGGTCAGGACCTACAATGGAAACTAAGATAATTGGATCGTGGTCAAATGTCCACCTGGATGCTTTACCAAAAATAGCTGAGAAAATCTGGGCTCTTCTTCCCCAACCTTGTCTTATCGGGCTGGACGCGCAAATGGGCAGTGGTAAGACTACGCTAGTTGGTGCCCTTTTGAAAGCTGCGGCAATTGATCAATTTGAAGGTTCACCAACCTTTGCAATAGTGCAACCATATCAATCCATGACGAAGGGTAAAATCTTCCATTTAGATTGTTATAGAATTTCAGAACCAACTGATATTCAGAACATAGGTCTAGAAGAACTCCTAGATGAAAATGCCTATTTTTTCATAGAATGGCCTCAAAATATTGCTTCAATTCTTCCAAAAGCCCACTTTTGGCTGTATATTCGTTCTAATTCCGACCAAAGTCGGGAAATCACGCTTTGCCATGACAACTGATCCGCATTTACTCAAAACCCTGATCCAACAAGGCGCTCTCATGCCTAAAGAAGATTTACTTGAAGTTGGATATAAAAAAGGGAAACTTTTGATTGGAATACCCAAAGAAACCTCGTTTCAAGAACGGCGCGTGGCACTTGTACCTGAGGCGGTTGGGCTTTTAGTAGCCAATGGACACGAGGTTAGAATCGAGAGCAATGCAGGCGAAGCTGCCCATTTTTCTGACAACGAGTACAGCGAAGCGGGTGCACAAGTGCTTGCAGACAAGCAGGGTGTTTATCAATGTGATATCATATTAAAGGTTGCACCTCCATCTGAGCAGGAAATTGCATTAATGCCCGGAAATCAAACCTTTATTTCAGCTCTTCAACTCGCTACCCAGCCAAAAGAAATTTTACAGCAATTGAGTCAAAAGAAAATCACAGCTATTGCCTGGGATTATATCCGAGATGAAGAAGGTGTGTTTTCTATTGTACGCACTATGAGTGAAATTGCGGGGACTACCTCAATTTTAGTTGCAGCAGAACATCTTTCGTCATTCTCATCCGGAAAGGGGCTAATGCTCGGTGGAATTGCGGGGGTACAACCCACAGAAATTGTGGTAATTGGTGCTGGAACGGTTGGCGAATTTGCCACAAGAGCAGCCCTTGGCTTAGGTGCCTCGGTTAAAATTTTTGATAACTCCCTGTCTAGGCTGCGCCGCTTACAAAACGACATCGGTCAACGCGTTTATACATCGATTTTACAACCCAAGGTATTGGCCAAAGCAATTCGTCGGGCCGATGTAGTTATTGGTGCATTGCGCTCTACCATAGGGAGAACTCCTTGTGTTGTAACCGAGGAAATGATTGCCAACATGAAGCCAGGCTCAATCGTTTTAGATGTAAGTATTGATCAAGGAGGGTGTTTTGAAACCTCACGCATTACCAACCACAGCCAACCTACTTTCATCAAACACGATGTAACGCACTATTGCGTTCCAAACATTGCATCGCGGGTTTCAAGAACAGCATCGTTTGCACTGTCCAATACGCTTTCCCCCCTCCTCCTAGAAATGGGTGAACGTGGCGGAACAGCTGAGTTGATACGTACACACAAAGGTTTTCGAAACGGGGTGTATATATTCAGAGGTGTCCTAACTAATGAAGTTTTGGGCAAAGTCTTTGACTTGCAATATAAAGACATACATCTGTTGCTCCCAGGTATCTGATGTCTTTACTAGTTGCTCTTGATCTACCAAAAGCACCGCTGAAGCTAAGTAGCAAGGCAGGCCGAATTTATGTGCAATGTTTATTGCGTCGCAAACCCATTTTACTCACCCAAGAAGAATGGGTGCGTCAACACCTTATCTCCTTCTTGCATTATCAACAGGGTTTTCCTTTGGAAAAAATGGCCATTGAAAAAGAAATTCAATATGATGGTTTCAAACGGCGCTGGGATTTAGTTATTTATGACGAAAAATTTCAAGCACAAGTTCTTTTGGAATGCAAAGCCCCTCAAGTCAAACTCTCCCATGAAGTATTCATTCAAATAGCCACCTATCAGTCCAAAATTCAAGCTCCCTATCTGATTTTAAGTAATGGATTGGTGCACCTGATCTACGAGGTTGATTTTTCAAAAAAAACCTTGAAAAAATGTCTTTCCTTTCCGGTATTTGAAGGCAAATAATGCTCAGTTTTGAATAAAATTCAATTCTCCTGAACGCATCCGTTTGTATTGTTGGGACAAATAAGCCAATTGAATTCGAAATAAATCCATAGCAGCTTCTGTTTCAGGGTTAATGACCTGTTGCTTCATTTTGAGTTGTAATTTCATAAACATAGCATGAAACAAAACTTCGACATCATGTCGATGGGCCATGTTAGATTTCAATTTAAATGCTTGTAGGGCTTCATGGGCTTGTTCACATAGCCCCTTATATTTCTCATCATTGAGCACGGTGAGCAATGTGTTGTGGAGATAAACGAGTTCAACGAGAATTTCATCAACAATTTCTAGATGCCCCTCTTTTAAAAGTTGCCTTTGTTGCATTTCGTCGATGATTTGCCCATACCAATCCAATTGCTCTTGGCGCTGTATAGAATCGGTAAAGCTCGGTGTGATTAATTGGGTATCTATTTGGTTCAAATCAAAAGAAAGTGATCTAATCATGGCCTCAATCTGAAAGATGTAAAGAACATATTCGGCAACATTCTCTGTCTGAAGGGAAGGGTTGGGTTTCATATTCAGAGCTCTTTTTCTATCTTACTTTGATTTTCATTCAAATAATTAATAAATGCTTCAGTAACATCCATTTTTGGGTTAATGTAATTGATTTGCCCTCCTGGGTCTTGAATGAGCAATAAATCGATGTGATGTACTTCGCTATACTTTTTTCCCCAGCTCGTCACCTTTTTATTGATGGTTTCTAAAGACTTCATCGTTTCTTTCTCAATTCGCGCCCCTTCGCGCTGTTGAAATTCCATCATGGTTGCCTGCAACTGCTGGGCTTTTTGTTGGGCGGCCATGATTTCATTTTCAGACAACAAGCCAGCTCTTGCTTCTTGGTCTTTTTTTACAACGTAAGCCTCGTAGTTTGCATTTAATTTTTTCAATTGAGTTTCAAATTGCTTTTGCATTTTTTTCAATGCAGCCTCCTCCTTCTTGAAGTACTCGAAATGTTTTTTAACGCTGTCGTTAGAGTAATATGCGATTTTCAAACCATCTAAAGGTTGAACTTCAACTTTTGGCTGCGTATCTTTTTTCGGATTTTCCTTTGAGGAACAAGCTATCAAAACAACTAAGGTCAGGCTAAGGGATAAAAATTTAATCATTTGAAATAGTGTTAATGAGTTCGAGCCAGCGTGAACGCATACTGACAAAATCTTTTAAGCAAGCCAAATAAAATTCATTGTTCAATTGCTTTTCTAGTCGATCGATGTCGTGTAAGCTGGAGGTAGGTACTTTGTAGTGTTGTTCGTAGTCATCTAGCATAATCGACAAAAGATATTTATCATTGTAATGATGCAATGTCACTTTGAAATGCTCGTGAGGTATTTGACGTAATAAACGCATGCCACAAATATAAGCTTTTCTGCACCTATACTTGTTCTTGCGATGCATCCTTAAGATGAATATTTTTTTTAAAAAAAGATTGAGTTTTACAATTTTATTCTAAATTCGGTCCAAGAAATTGTAGTATATACCTAAATCTGTGTTGTTTAATTCACATTATGACTAGTATTTTTGTTGCTAAACTTGATTTTGGCGTAAGTAACCTAGAGTTGCGTCAACTTTTCGAACAGTACGGCACTGTATTAAAAGCCACGGTTGCCACCGACCGTGAAACAGGCAAACCAAGAGGTTTTGCATTTGTGGAAATGGCAGATCACCATGAGGCGCAACAAGCGATTAAAGAACTAGATGGTCATGTCATCAACGGCAGGGCCCTTGCTGTTAAGGAAGCAGAACAGCGTACAGATAATCGCAATACTCCACGTCCTTTTACACCTCGAGAAGGCAGCAATCAAAATCGTTCATTCGAAAATTCAAATTCAAAAAACGATTCACATTCCACAGGCAGTGATACACCTACGACCTCAGATACTTTTATTGTTCCCAAATTAGAGCCGCGCAAAAAGTCAAAAGAAAAAGAGCGTAAAATAGATGATGACAATCGCTCCAAGAAGCCAAAGATGGATGCGTACAAAAAAAGTGGTAAAAATCCACGCTTTTTTGATGATGACCTTGATGATTTGGATGACGAATTACTGAATTACAAGAAACCCGAAGACGACGACTTTTTTGACGACGACGACGACGACGATTTATAGCCAACATTTCCTATAATTCATGGATATCGCTTAACTTTGCATTCCATGAGTGTTACTTACCAAAACGACCTCAAGCACCCTGTTTTTAAAGTGCTAGCAGAATATGCTACTGTACATCAATTAGACGTATATGTGATTGGCGGTTGGGTTCGTGACCTACTGATGGGACGGCCTAGCAAAGACATCGATATTCTAGTTGTTGGCGATGGCCCTGCACTGGCAAGCGCCGTGGCGGCCAAATTACGTGTCAAAAAAGTGAGTATTTTCAAAAATTTCGGCACCGCACATTTCAGATATAAGGATCTAGACATCGAATTCGTTGGTGCGAGAAAGGAATCTTATCTACCAAACTCGCGAAAGCCGCAAACCCATCAAGGCTCACTTGAAGACGATCAGCATAGACGTGATTTTACCATTAATTCCATGGCCATTAGTCTCAGACACGAAACTTTTGGAGTGCTCATTGATCCTTTCAATGGCCAAAAAGACCTCGAAGCAGGTTTAATCAGAACACCACTTGAGCCATCCATTACTTTTAGTGATGATCCACTTAGAATGTTAAGAGCCATTCGATTTGCTACGCGCTTTGATTTTCAAATCACGAGGCCCTGTCTTGAGGCCATGAAGGATCAAGCAGATCGAATCAATATTTTATCTCAAGAGCGCATCACCGATGAACTCAATAAAATCATTGCTACTCATGAACCTTCTCGAGGTTTTAAACTTTTACAAGCAACCGGATTACTTGCTCATTTTTTTCCAGAGCTCACTGCTCTTCAGGGTATAGAAACCCGTGATGGAAAAGCACACAAGGATAACTTCTATCATACGCTCGAAGTGCTAGATAATTTGTCAAGGAATTCTGATCATCTTTGGCTTCGTTGGGCGGCTCTCTTACACGATATTGCAAAACCTCCAACCAAACGCTTCGATCCTCAAATTGGCTGGACTTTCCACGGGCACGAAGAACTTGGCGCTAAAATGGTACCTAAGATATTCAAGCGGCTTCGTCTACCCTTAGACCAACAAATGAAATACGTTCAAAAATTGGTTCGCCTGCACCTAAGACCAATTGCTTTGGTTAAAGGATCCGTCACGGATGCCGCTATCAGGCGTTTGCTGCACGAAGCCGGAGATGACATCGAAGATTTGATGTTGCTTTGCAATGCCGACATTACAAGTAAAAATGAGTTCAAAGTAAAACGATACAAGCAAAATTTTGAACTAGTTTCTGAAAAATTAAAGATGGTTGAGCAAAAAGATCGGGTGCGCAACTTTCAACCTCCGGTATCAGGCCAACTCATCATGGACACTTTTCAAATTGGACCATGTGCGGCTATCGGACAAATCAAAAGTCATATCAAAGATGCGATACTCGAGGGCCATATTGCCAATGATTATCAGCAAGCCGTAGAAGAAATGCTGCGTATCGCTCCAACGCTTGGTTTAAAAGTACAACAAGCGCCACCAATGCCTGAATAATTTTTATCTTTACCTCAAATCCCACACCATGCCAGGTCTAAAATTTCGGGTCTTACTCGATACGGATACCACCGAAGAAATATTTAGAGACATTTTAATTTCTAGCGAAGCTGATTTTGAAACTTTCTACAATGCCATCATGTCAGCTTTTGGATTTAATGGCGACCAAATGGCTAGTTTTTACGTTTCCAATGACAACTGGGACAAGGGGCACGAGCTTTCTTTACTCGATATGTCTTATGATGACGATGCCATCGATGAACCCGCATCGGTAATGAAACTAGCTAAAATTCAGGACTTTTTAGAGGAACCAGACCAGCGCTACATTCTTGTTTATGACTTCATGCGCATGTGGATTTTTCTCATAGAACTCATTGCTTATGAGAAAGAAACTCCTGCAGAACCATCGATGCTTTTAGCCGTAGGTACTGCTCCGCAAGAGCATAGTAAATCGATATTAGACGAAAACCTCTTTGACTCGGAAGCGACAGCCATCCAACATACGGATGATTCAGACGACGATGAATACGGGTTCGATGATTTTGACGATGATTACTCCGATGACGACCTCAATGATTACAACCAATATGACTATTAAATCTTCTCAATCCACAAGCGATCCAATTGGGCAAGCCATACTAGATTATGCCAAATTAAGAAAGCCATTCGATATCATTGTAAGTTCAGATTTGTGTGATGATGATATCATTCCTATTGAAGTACTTTTTAGAAATGAAAGTCAAATGCCTGAACTCGAACTCTGTGCACTCGACCAATGTAAAGGGCATGTATTAGATATTGGCGCAGGCGCAGGCGTACATGCATTGGCACTCCAAGATCGTGGGTTTAAAGTTCAGGCCATTGATGTTTCTTTGGGTGCGGTAGCATACATGTCACAGAACGGTCTTAATGCGCAGTGTATTGACTTATATAAGCTCCCAACTTCCCGTACTTATGACACCATTTTGTCCTTGATGAATGGCATGGGTCTGGCCAAAAGCTTAGAGAATTTAGATGTTTTTCTTAAAAAAATATATGAGCTTTTGTCGCCAGGCGGGCGGTTTATCGCGGATTCTACCGATGTCAAATACCTCTACGAAGACGAAGACGGCAGCTATTGGCTAGATCTGAATGCAGCCTATTACGGCAATTTTAAATTCAAAATGCAATACAAAAAAATTAGCGGACCTGAGTTTGAGTGGCTTTATATCGATTATGACACCCTCCACGAACATGCCTTGGCCTGTGGTTTTAAATGCCGACGTGCATTTGCAGTTGAAGATAATTATTTGGCGATTCTAGAAAAAATATGAGGTATGTAATCAAAATTTCAGTAGTTGCCTTGCTGCTAGGGGCATGTGGCTACAGTGAAAACGAAATAAATAAATTTGACACGCGCATACGAGGTTTCAATGAAAAATTTAATTTGGGGTTAAAAGCAACTGGAAGCGGCTTGTACCTACATATCGACACCTTAGGAAAAGGCAGACCTATTCAAATCAACGATAGCATTTGGGTAAGTTACACCCTCAAACTGCTTTCGGGGAAAGTCGTTGATTTTCAACCCAATCCAATCGGATTACCCGTAAAAAATCTAATCAAAGGATGGCAAGAGGCTGTATATAATTTGCCAATTGGCAGTAGTTTGCGATGCCTTATTCCACCTCAATTAGGTTATGGCCAAGCAGGTAAAGATAAAATTGGACAGGATAAAATACTCTATTTTAAAATGAGGGTGGTTGAAGCCAAATAATTGCTTAATTTTGACACGCAAAAAATAAATTATATGAGTGTATTGGTCAATAAAGACTCCAAAGTAATAGTTCAAGGATTCACAGGAAGCGAAGGTACTTTTCATGCCAGTCAAATGATTGAATTTGGCACCAACGTTGTTGGTGGTGTGACACCCGGAAAAGGTGGTTCAACTCACCTAGACCGACCAGTTTTCAATACAGTTGCTGACGCTGTTAATAGTACAGGTGCCGATACCTCGATAATTTTTGTACCACCAGCTTTTGCTGCCGATGCCATTATGGAAGCAGCCCAAGCTGGTATTCGTGTCATCGTATGTATTACTGAAGGAATTCCTGTCAATGATATGGTGAAAGCCAAAGAATACATCAAAGCCTATAACACGCGTTTGATTGGCCCCAATTGCCCTGGAGTCATTACCGCTGGTGAAGCCAAAGTGGGTATCATGCCTGGTTTTGTATTCAAGCAGGGTAAAATTGGAATTGTTTCTAAGTCAGGAACGCTCACCTATGAAGCAGCAGATCAAGTCGCCAAAGCAGGGATGGGAATCACTACTGCCATTGGTATTGGAGGAGACCCTATCATTGGTACAACAACAAGAGAAGCTGTTGAGTTATTGATGAACGACCCCCAAACAGAAGGCATTGTTATGATTGGTGAAATCGGCGGAAACCTTGAGGCCATTGCCGCAAGATGGATCAAAGAAAACGGAACCAAACCAGTTGTCGGCTTCATCGCCGGTGAAACCGCTCCTAAGGGACGCACTATGGGCCATGCAGGAGCCATTGTTGGTGGTGCAGACGATACTGCAGAGGCCAAAAAGCGCATCATGCGAGAGTGTGGCATTCATGTAGTTGACTCTCCAGCACAAATCGGTGCGAAAATGGCCGAAGTACTAGGATAGTCCATAGCCTTTAATTCCAGAAATCCCAGGTAAGGCCTAAGCGTAATTGCATGGCCGGATAGGGTATACCCGAAAACATACTTGCTGTATAATCTACTGCAGACAACAAATTACTGGCCTGTACAAAGAATCGAAAGGTCTTTACCTCAAGCGCAATATCCAATTGGGCATTATAAATTGCCACAACAGGATTGATTGCAGCAGTCTCATAAATTTGCCAATTGATACTTTCTATAAAAGGAAGGTATTGAATTCGTCTAGTTGAGGCACCATAGAGGGCATAGAACTTTGCACCTAAATGCATTTTCAATTGTTTCTCTTTGAAAACCCCTCCCTCCCATTGCAACCCGAGTGAACTCTGCATAGGTGGCAAAACAAATTGATCTTCTCTTTTCCAATTGGTATATTGATTAAACAAAATCCATCGCCATGCTTGCCTTTTGTATTCTAATTTGAGTGCAGCTTCTAAGGCTTGCTGAGGTCCCTCTAAACTCCAATTCATACTGGGAAGATCAAAACGGTAAATCTGCTTTGCGCGCATATATTGCAGATTAAGGATTAAATGCAAATTGCTTTGAGTCAAACTATATTTGAATTGACTGAGGCTCAGCTGCTCTCGCTCTGGTTGTAATTGTTGGTAGGAGGTAAGATTGCTTTGGTAGCTGCGTTCGATTAACTCCGGCCAAGCATTTTGATAAAAATGAGATATGTATATTTTCCCCTTTGGCAGGGCAATATCCATACGATTAGCAGTTGTCAAGCCCTGTGCAGCACCCACGAGATTAAGTTGACTCTTGTGCGTAAATCGCCACCCTTTTTGTTCTAGTTCAAGCGAATTGTCAAGGTTAATTTCAGTGGTATCATAGAAGAGTTGCGTGTCTTGCCATTTCAATGATTTATATTGAAGCGCCGTTCTTGCCTTCAATAATTTACTTTGATAGGCAATACCTACGTCATTGGTAAGCATTTGTGTGGAGAAAAGATCTCGACAGGAATCTGTACTCAAAAAAAGCTGCGGATAGTAAAGCTCCAAGGAATCTGTTTCTTCATACCTGCGAATTGTCGATTGATACATGTGCTTAGATACCAAATATACCCCTTTGATGGAGTCTTGAAGAATGGCAAATGAGGTTTCGATTTGCCCACGATAAGCATTTTGAAAAGTGAAACTTTCCACTTTCTGCACCGGTAAAAGTGCCGCATTACCGCTCTGCAGTTGTTCCCAATTTAACAAACCGCCTGACCATTGTCTGTCATTACTTAAATTATCAAATGATGCAAGAATTTTTGTGCGCCTATGGTCATATAGGAACTTAAGATCCAAAGAACTATAGCGCAATTCACTCGCTCTGATAAAACCACTTTGCTGGAAACGGTCGTATCGCAAATTAAAAAGCGTGTTTCTGTAGAATTGCTGTTCATAATCTAACCTCAACCGTTGAGAACCTTGGGCTCCAAATCCGTATGCAAAACCCAGATGAGGTAAGGCGCTAAAGAGTAAATCTTTCTTTGTGTAATTGCCGACTGATAAATTAGACAAGCCTGGCTTAAATAAATCCCAGGTGTGCGGAAACTCTTGATTTGGTGCATAAAAAAATGGGCTTGCAAAACCATTCATGAACTGTAAAAGCGAATCCGTGGCAACTAATGCACGATCTGTTGCTTTTAAGGTGTCTGGCACGAAAGATTGTTGTGCCTTCAATTGAAAAAAGAGCTGCGAAACAAACAACAGATGTAAAAAAAAGCGCATAGCACAAACTTATAAAAAATAAGGGCTACCCCCATAGGGGCAGCCCTTTAAAAAAATAAGAAAAACTAGCTTAAAGCGCGTTGATGCGCAATTGCAATCCTGATTTCAGGTTAGCAGCTTTGTTTTTGTGAATGATATTTCTTTTTGCCAATTTATCTAGCATTGCAACTACAGCTGGAAACAGACCTTCAGCTTCTTTGCGGTCTTTTGTCGCACGTAGTTTACGCATTGCATTACGCGTTGTTTTGTGTTGGTATTTATTCAACACGCGCTTAGACTCATTTGAACGAATGCGCTTGATGGATGATTTATGGTTTGCCATAGCTTATGTATAATTATTCTTTTAAAATGCAGCCCATAGGAGAATCGAACTCCTGTTTCAAGGATGAAAACCTTGCGTCCTAACCACTAGACGAATGGGCCAAAATTGGCAGCCCATAGGAGAATCGAACTCCTGTTTCAAGGATGAAAACCTTGCGTCCTAACCACTAGACGAATGGGCCAAAATGTCAAAACCCCAGAATTTGGGATTGCAAATATAGTATGAATTTCTTGAAGAGCAAGGGCTCCTCTCTTTTTTTTATGAATTTTCTATGTCGTCTGCACTCATTTTAAAACCAAGCCTTTTGGCTGTTTTTAGTTTTAGTTGTTCGCCCATCATAAAAATCTGACCAACACTGACGTTGTCCATGTATTCAAAAGGAGGTATGTAGAGGTCAAATTGCAGCGCATAGGCAAAAGCCATTTGCGCTATCAATTGCAACAGTTGTTCGGAGAGCAGCATATTTTGTGGGTCACTAAAGGTGTAGCCCAAGGCGCCCTTTCCTTCAATAAAAAAGTGCCGTTCGTGATTTACAAAAATTCGTGCAATCAGATTTCCAAGGTCCTCCAATCGATTTTGCTGCATAGATTCTGCCAAGAAGTTATAAATATGTATTGTACCGAAATACCCATTGTTTGGATTGGACTTAAAATAAGATGTCCCCCAAAGTGGATTAGAGTCTGGCAAGCGAAAAACATTATGATGCAAATTAAATACCAAGACATCACTACCGATATATACATGAAATTCGTGATCACCTCTATCTTTTATAAAAAGCCTGACCCTTTGATCTTTAATCACTTCCTTTAAAGCCATAAATTCCTGCTCTATTAGGCCACGTAGTTGTGTAAATACCATTTCGAGATCATCGGCGACATCTTGTTTTAAGGCAGATTTATGCATTAGGATATCGATGAGCTGTTGGCGATTGGCAATGATAGGATCGGATGTTTTCTTTTTAGTCATGGCATTATATTTGTAATAAATTTAAGTGAAAAGCCTTAGTTGTACACTTAGTTTAGGATAAAACTTGATGCACCGTCGGCAAAAAATGATTAATTTTGAAAAAAGAGGTAAACGTGTCTATTAAAAAACGCATCTGGTTCATCATTAACCCCATCTCAGGGGTGAGGCGCAAGGATGACATTCCTGCGCTCATACGCCAGTTCCTCGACGTCCATTTATTTGACTTTGAAATTCAATATACCCAGTACAAAGGACACGCCGTTGAAATTACACTAGACGCCGTTAATCAAGGCATTGATATAGTATGTGCCGTAGGTGGTGATGGCTCAGTGCACGAAGTAGGTACCGCACTTATCAATACAAAAACTAGCCTAGCGGTGATTCCTATTGGTTCTGGTAATGGCCTTGCTAGGCATATGTTTATACCTCGCAACGTCAAGAAGGCTATCGAAACCATCAACAAAAACAATCAAATTCTCATGGACACCGTCCTAGTCAATGAACAACCCTTTCTTGGGGTGGGTGGCTATGGTTTGGATGCCATTATTGCAAAAAAGTTTGATGAAGATCATAAAAGAGGTTTTTGGACCTATGTCAAACATGTAATCAAAGAGTTTTTCAGGTATAACCCTATGAATATCTCCATAGACACCAACGGTCAAATAAAAAAAATGCCTGTGGTGCTCTGTACGATAGCTAACACTTCAGAATTTGGAAATGGATTCAAAGTATCACCAAAATCTGATGCCACCGATGGTAAATTAGAATTGTTTCTACTAAAGCCTTTCTCGCTTTTTGGTATTCCAAAAATGATATATCAGTTTTTCACCGGAAAATCTGATCAATCTAGCTATGCTGAGGTAATTTCTTTCGAGAAAGCCAAAATATCGTTACCCAACGGTCAAGGACATCACGATGGAGAGCCCTTAATGCTCACCAAAGAACTCAATGTTCGGGTGGTGCCTCATTCACTTCATATCATTGTTGGTCAAAAATAATGTCAAGTACTTTTCAATTAGATTTAGAGGCTATGCTGGCTCAGCTGACGCTGCTCAAACCTACGAGCAAACCTGCTTGGGGTGAAATGAATGCACAACGCATGGTCGAACACCTCGCCGATGGGCTGTATATGTCTGTTGGGCATGGTAAATTTGAACTCGAAGTGCCTGAAGATCGCATAGAGCGTATGCAAGCTTGGTTAGAAACCGACAAGCCCATGGCCAAAGGGGTGCAAGTTTCATTTGCTTTACCAAATACACCTCTGCGCAACGACGAGCTTGAGACAGCCATAGATGAATTCACTGAAGCCTTTTTGATGTTTTTGGACTACTACGAAGAACATCCAGCTCAAACTAATTTACACCCCAACTACGGTCAACTCAATTTTAATCAATGGCAAAAGCTTCACTCCAAGCATTTTGCCCATCATTTCGAACAGTTTGGCTTAATTCAATAATGTACCTTATTCATTTTTTCAATGAATAACCCCCTTATCTTATCTCTACTTATCGGTATTTTTCTTGGTTCAGGTAATCATCTTTACCTTAAATCCAAAGGTCACCAAAGTAGCGCCCAGTGGTTCATGCAAGTTGTGGTTTTCTTTGCGCTTACTTTTAGCCTCTTGAAATTTATTTGGTAAGGCTATGCTTTACTTTTCCATGGTTGTGGAATAAATCTTGGTACTCGCTTTTGGTAATCTTTATATGCCGGGTATTTATTAGAAGAGAGCTCCTCTGAGAAATCTGAACTTCCTTTAAATAAGATAATCAACAATATACATCCACCTATGGTCCAATTGATCCATTGCCCAGTAGCATTGACACTAAATAAGTAGAAAATTACCCAAACCGATTGTTCCATTGCATAATTTGGATGACGCACTATTGCCCAAAGCCCTTTAGAAACAAAGCCAATTTCATATTCACCAAGTGGTTCTCCCGCCTTGATACGGCGGTGTTTCTCAGTCTGAAAGTTATATTGCTCTTGATCTGCAATGAATTCTATAACGATCGCCAACAAGAACAAGGCAGCCAAAATATAATCTATGAAATTCAGTCCGGAATCCAATTCTTGAGATACCGTCGCAAGAATAGGCACGGTGAAAGAAAAAATCAACACATTTTGATAGGCTGAAATAAAGAAAAGATTAAATAATCCCCAGATAAATTTATTATTAAAACCCGGGCGTTGGCGCAAAGCTTCCCAGCGGTAATCTTCTTCCCCAGCCCAAAATTTAAGGGTATAGGCTCCTCGACGTGCAAAATTAAAAGTAAGCCTTGCACCCCAAAGGGTAACAAGCGCTGCCATGAGCAGCATGCGGTGAGAAATTTCTGGAGCCAACAAAGTCATGTGCCACACATAATAAATTGGAACAATACTCCAAAGTTTGTCTACTTGTGAATTATTTCGAGAAAGTTCGCCCACGATAAAGCAATAGGCAATGACGATTCCAACGGGCCAGGCCATCTGACTCAGGATATCGTATTGCATATCAGTAGGTGTGTATCCAAAGTTCAAGCAAATAAGAGGTGCAACGACCACGGTAAAAATCAGAAGTAAAATAGTAAGAAGCATATAGTTGTTTTCAAGTAATTTGCAATAATAGGTTTAGTTCGGGTTTGAAATTAAGAAAAAACTCTTAAGAACAATGACCAAGTATCAATTGTTTGAAAAAACCAATGGTACACAATGATCAACATATTGAAATCGTTCATCAAGATGGTTTAGTACACTACTATCCAAATTTCATGGATGAAAGCGAAGCAAAATCTTTATTTGATCAAATTCAAAATTGGTCGTTTTGGAGGCAGCATCAAATTATCATGTTTGGAAAAAAAATAAATGTCCCTAGGCTTGAGGCCTACTTCGCTCTTGATGGAGTTTCATATGGTTATAGTGGGCAGGCCTTGGAAGTTCAAGAATTTCCACCTTTTCTACTCGAGTTACTACAAAGGGTAAGTACCTATACACAAAGCCCTTACAACGCAGTTTTGGTTAATTTTTACCGTGACCAGCTAGATTCTAATGGTTGGCACGCAGACAATGAAAAATCCTTAGGAAAGAATCCAAGCATTGCCTCCTTGAGCTTAGGTGCAGCAAGGCCCTTCGAACTCAAACATATGGCTTCGGGAGATAAAATTAAAATCACGCTAGAAAATGGTAGTCTTTTGCACATGCACGGCGCACTGCAGCATCATTACAAACACCAATTACCCAAGTTGCGTCATCAAATTGATGCGCGCATCAATTTGACTTTTCGTTGGGTTCATCCGCTTTAAAATCGATACCTTTGAGTTAATGAATTCTCAGCAATACATGCAACGCTGCCTAGATCTTGCCTCCCTTGGGCAAAGTGAGGTTGCACCAAACCCTATGGTAGGGTGTGTAATTGTTAAAAATGACACCATCATTGGCGAAGGCTACCACGCTTTATTTGGCGGGCCGCATGCCGAGGTCGTAGCCATACAATCCGTCAAAGATCAAAATGAGTTGATCGGAGCTACCGTTTATGTAAGTCTCGAACCCTGTGCTCATTTTGGAAAAACTCCACCGTGTAGCAATTTATTGATTGATAAAAAAGTATCTAAAGTTGTGGTGGCTTGTCTAGATCCAAATCCAAAAGTAGCAGGCAAGGGTATAGAACGATTGAAAAAAGCGGGAATTGCTGTAGAAATTGGATTATTGGAGAACGAGGCACAACAGCTCAACAAACGTTTTTTTTGTTACCATCAAAAACAACGGCCCTATGTCATTTTAAAGTGGGCACAAACCAAAGACGGTTTTTTGGATCGCTTGCGTACCAAAGACCAAAAAGGCATTCATTGGATAAGCTCTGAAGAATCCAAAGCGCTTGTGCACCATTGGCGCAGCCAAGAAATGAGTATCTTAGTTGGAAAGCATACGGCAATCAATGACAATCCTTCTTTGACGGTTCGTGATGTCAGTGGTAAAAACCCAATTCGAATACTTATTGACAGCCAACTTCAGGTTCAAAACGACATCAGTTTGTTTTCTAAAGACGCCCCTACCCTCATTTTTAATCGATTGAAAAACGATAAAAATGATAGTATCGAATGGATAAAAATAGCAGAAACCAATACCAAAAACATTCTAGAAGAACTACACAAACGAGGCATCCATTCTGTGATGGTTGAAGGTGGAAGCAGGACACTCCAATATTTTATTGTAGACAATGTTTGGGATGAAGCCTATGTTTTGGTAGGTGATGTAACTTTTAAGGAAGGTGTGAAGGCCCCTGTTCTGAATAGAATTCCAGACAAATCACATCCTTTTGGCTCCGATCAAATCTATTACTTTAAACGACGAATGTGAAAAAGCTGATCCTTTTTTTTATTTTGACTTTGATTCAACATTGTGCTTTTGGACAAAGTTACCAATTAGCTGTACTCAAGTATAATGGAGGCGGCGATTACTATGCCAATCCGACTGCACTTCCAAATTTGATCAAGTTCTGTAATAGTGAACTAGGAATGCATATTGCCAAAGAAGTACCCTATGTGGCTGTTGGCAGTCCTGATCTTTTCGACTACCCATTTATACACATGACAGGGCATGGCAATGTGGTTTTTTCAAAAGCAGAATTACTCAATTTACGCACTTATTTGTTGGCTGGAGGGTTCTTACATATTGACGACAACTATGGCATGGATGGCTTTGTTCGGGCCGAATTAAAAAAAGTATTTCCAGAAGCTACCCTCACAGAGCTCCCGTCAACACATCCCATATTTAATCAAAGATTTCACTTTCCAAATGGTTTGCCAAAAATTCACGAGCACGATGCCAAACCACCACAAGCCTTCGGAATTGTGATCGAAGGCAGGCTTGTCTGTTTGTACACCTACCAAACCGATTTATCTGATGGCTGGGAAGACCCCCAAGTACATAACGACCCGCCCGAAAAAAGAAGACAAGCACTTCAAATGGGTTCAAATATCATCCAATATGTTTTCTCTAATTAAACAAGCTTCACTACTACTTTTGATGATGCAAGGTAGCTTTTTGATGGGGCAAATTGACCCTTTCATAGGTATCATTGATGCGGATTCTTGCGATTTTAGTTCAAGTTGTAGCTACCTTACGCTCAGTAACAACGATCTTTGGCAAAAAGGCATAGCAACAAAAAACACCCTACAAAGTAATGAGATAGTGCTCATCACAGATACATTGGTACCCTATCCGAGCAATTCCTCCAATGCTTTTGAAATTCATTGGCCCGTATATACTCACTCTTTTTTTAATTTCATTTTATCCTTTGAGCACAGCATGCATACGCCTGCCTATGAAGATGGAGGTAAGATTGAAATCTCATATGATTATGGGCAAAATTGGTTGTCCATAGAAGATGATTACAATTCAAATATTGCCGTTCATAAAGAAAACTTCTATGGGCCATTCGACACCTTATTTGATGGAAGCCAAGGCTTTTCAGGTGAATTCAACAACCGACATTCGGCCATTCAATGGGTTTGGATTTTACCTTTAAAGGATATGCCTACCGACACGATGTATTACAGATTTCACTTTGTCAGCGATAGCAACAATCAAAATATGGATGGTTGGATGATTCATCAATTGAAATTTTCTTATGCTGAAATCGATGGCGGCATCAATGAAGAAATTCAGCAAATGAATCTATTTCATGTACAAACACAGTCTGCAGAAAACCACCTTGAAATTGAAACAGACATTCAAGAATTCACCCTATTTCTCTACAACCACTTGGGGCAATGTTTAGCCACCACAACAAATGAAAAATCCCTGAATGTATCAGGGATTCCTCAAGGTATTTATTGGATTAAGTTCCGGACCGGTTCGGGACTAGAACAAACATCTAAAGTATTGCTAAATTAATGCTCGTGACCATCATGGTCTCCATGGGGATGATCATGAGCGGCAGCGCCCACACTGAGTAGTTCTATTTCAAAAACCAAATCTGAGTATGGTGGAATTGCACCTGGTCTGCCTTGTGGCCCATAAGCATTGTAGTAAGGAATGATCAATAATATCTTCCCTCCTTCTTTAATGTAGGTAATGCCCTCCTCGAATCCTGGGATCATGCGTTGCACTTTGTATTCAAATTCGAGTGGCATATTGCGGTCTTTGGAAGAATCGAACTTTTTACCTCCCCTGCGCAAAGTACCAGTATAGTGCAAGCTCACTTTCTTTCCTTCTTCAACTTGGGCCCCTGTACCTTCATTTAAAATGACGTATAACAATCCTGTTGGGCTCTGAATTGCATTGGGATAAAGTAATTTCACCTCCTCTAGCATCAAAGCTTTGTATTCTTCTTGAGATAGCCCTGCAATTCGGGCAATTTGGGCCTGGTCAGCAGCTTCTTTGTTTTTAAGTGACTGATATACTTGATCAAAAGCAATTTGCGCATTCCATTTTTTTGCTTCTGCGCCTAGGCGAATAATTTCTACTTTTTGCATTTCATCATTTTGGGCAATGGCATTTACAACCTCTTGACCCAACACTACATGACCAAAAACTGTATGCTTGCCGTCTAACCAGGGTGTCTCTTTGTGCGTTATGAAAAATTGAGACCCGTTTGTATTTGGTCCTGAATTGGCCATTGATAAAATACCTGGACCTGTGTGTTTTAAAGTTGGGTCAATTTCATCATAGAATTTGTAGCCAGGATCTCCAGAGCCATTTCCCAAAGGATCACCTCCTTGAATCATAAAATCTGCAATCACTCTATGGAATTTCAAACCGTCGTAGAATGGCTTGTCAACAACCACATTATCAACTTTGAAATTTCCTTCAATTAGACCAACAAAATTTCCAACGGTCATAGGAACTTTTTGGTATTCGAGTTGACAAATAATCACGCCTTTGGAAGTGGTAAATTTGGCAAACAATCCATTGCCCAGCGACGATGCATTTTGTGCAAAGCTTGAAGTTAAAACGAGTGTTAAAAAGGCAGTAATAATAGAATTTTTCATAGTTTATTTTTCAATATCAAGTAGTTCAACTTCGAAGATTAATACAGAATATGGCAAGATGAGCTCGGTTGGCGATGCAGGTCCATAGGCCAATTGCTGCGGAATATAAAAACGATATTTTGAGCCTATACTCATCAGTTGCACCCCTTCAGTCCAGCCTGGAATTACCATATTTAAAGGAAAAGAGATAGGTTCGTTGCGCTCAACAGAACTATCAAATACTTGGCCATCAATGTTGGTTCCGGTGTAATGCACCCTAACGGTTGAACTTTCTTTTGGCTTATCTCCTCGACCTTTTTTAAGCACTTCATATTGCAATCCACTAGCCGTAACTTGTATTTCTTTTCTCTTGGCATTTTCAATTAAAAAGGCTTCCCCTTTTTCTCTATTGACTCTACCGGCTTCATCTTGAATTGCCATCAGCTCTTCATTCATTGCTTGCTCGGCTTGTTGAGTGGCTTGCATTTTTTCTTGAAAATATGACATCACACACTGATTGGCAGAATCAGTCAACTGACTTTGGCGTTGTTGCATGGCATCTGCCAAGCCGGCTAGAAGTAATTCTACATTGGCTTCCGGGAAATCTTTTAATATACTCTGTGCAATATTCTGACCAGCAAGGTAGCTCACTGAATCTATACGCGTATTGAATTGTAGGTTTTGTGCTTGCCCTTCAATTGCAAAGCCCAAGAGGAGTGTGATAAATATTTTTTTCATGTTTAAATTTCGTTGCGGGTATCCGAACCCCACAACATTTTGTTTCGGATGGTATCTAAAAAGTTATTGTCTTCAAATTTAACAACATTGATCATAAATTCGGCCTTTGTAATAGTTACTTTTTCTCCTTGCTTGATTTGTCTGGAATGGCCATCCAAGGTAAGTAAATAAGAGCGGTCACGGCCCTCTACTTCTAAGGTAATTGGTAGGTGATCTGGAACAACAACAGGACGTACATTGAGATTGTGTGGTGCAATAGGTGTAAGTATATGTACTTGGCAACCAGGTGTAATAATTGGGCCTCCACAACTTAAACTATAAGCAGTTGAGCCCGTAGGAGTGCCAACAATAAGGCCATCGGCCCAATAAGTGTTGAGAAATTTATCGTCTAAGAATGTGTGCACCTTAATCATAGTGGAGGTGTCTTTTTTTTGGAGCGTTAATTCATTCAGAGCAAAATTTTGATCTCCAAAAATGCCATTTTCGGTATGAACCCTTAGCAATGATCTTTTTTGAAATTCATAGGCACCGCTCGCAAAGCGTTCCAATGTTTGATCAATTTGATTCTTCGATAAATTCGACAGAAAGCCTAAGCGACCAATGTTGATTCCCAAGATAGGAACCTTGGAGTCTCGAATGAAGGATACTGCTTTTAAAAAGGTACCATCCCCTCCTACACTGATCAAAAGATCAAAACCCTCCTGGAGGTCCAAATAACTTTCGAAGGTGGGTGATGTCAATGGCCATTGGAACTTATTGTGCAATTGCAAAGCGAGTTCTTTTTCTAAAATCGCTTTGTATCCGTATTGTTCGACGCGCTGCAACAGCTCTTGCAGCACTAGGAAGTCTGATTTGACAATTTTTTTAGCAAAGATGGCAATTTGTTTCATTACATGCTCAAATAATGCATGAGCTCATTGTAGCGCTCCTGCAGTTCATTGGGCTCTTGGGCCGTATTGAAACTTGCGCGTACTTGATAATCATAGCGTTCAAAGGTACGGATAATTGCATTTAGGTTTTGCTGATTGATACGCAAATTCACTTGAATTTTGTTGCTGTCCGGTATTTCCAAAATAAATACATTGAGGATTTTAGCTTGGTTACTTTCTACAATTTGAGCAATTTGGGCCAAGGTATAGTCATTGGTATTCATTTCAAGAACCAAAATAGCACCAGTCGCTTCATGACCCACATTTTGGGCCAATAATTGTATCAATTCTTGGGAGCTGATGACGCCTAAAAACTGTTCTTGCCGATTTAAAACAGGCAGCACCGTTAAATTAAATCGTGCAAAGTGCCTCAAGACATCAAAAAGATGAGCATCGTTGAATGCAAAAGGTCTTGGCAAGTGTTGAAAAAGGGTATCGAGGCTTGGCTCAAGGCTAGACTGATCGAGTAATTCAGATTCTGATACAAGCCCCACAAAGTTGCCATGTTTGAGAACAGGTAAATGGTTCACTTGGAATTCATCCATCCAGTAAAGAGCTTTCTCGCCGGTATCTGAATGCAAGAGCGGCGGGATGTGTTCGGAGAGTATGGAGTCTGCGCGCATAGTGGATGCAAAATACTAATTTCCTTGAATGTTTTGTACTTTTGTCAATCAATTATTGTGCCATGACCAGACTAAGCGTTAATATCAATAAAATTGCAACCCTACGCAATGCTCGTGGTGGCCAAACACCTGATGTGGTAAAATTTGCTATTGATGCCGAACGGTATGGTGCGCAAGGCATCACAGTTCATCCCCGCCCAGACCAACGCCATATTACCACTCAAGATTGTTATGATTTGTCAAAAGTTGTAACCACTGAATTCAATATCGAAGGCTACCCAGACGAACGATACCTTCAACTCATTGAGGCGCTCAAACCCGCCCAAGCTACACTTGTACCAGACCCTCCGGGAGTATTGACCTCAAATGCAGGATGGGACCTTTATAAACAAGCGCAATTTCTTGAGCCAATTATTGAAAGAATTAAAAAAATCGGCGTCCGGGTTTCGCTATTTATGGAAACAGACCTGTCGGGATTGGATAGCGCCAAACAAATCGGTGCAGACCGCATCGAACTTTATACCGGACCTTATGCTGCGCATTATGCCGAGAATGCCCAAATGGCCATCGCACCTTACATCAAAGCTGCAAGTCACGCACAAAAACTGGGCCTTGGGATCAACGCTGGGCATGATCTTAACCTACACAATTTGGCTTTTTTAAAGAAAGAACTTGTACAGCTTGATGAAGTATCTATTGGGCATGCATTGGTCGCTGATGCCCTTTATTTGGGTATTGAAAACAGTATTGGGCGCTATCTTTACGAGTTGCGCGAAGGAGCTTGATGCAGCACCCTCTGTGGGAATGGAATTTCCACATTGTATGTCCTGAACAGGCGATCTATTTCAAGTCGAATTTCAGACTTGTAATTATTGATATCCCAGCTCTGATCTGCCCAAAAAATAAGTTCCAATAAAAGTCCAGAATCACCAAAATCAGACAAGCGCATCACTACTGGTTCGCTCTTCTTCACCTTTGGGTGTGCCAAGGCCGCTTGTTTGAGCAATCGCTCTATGAGTATTAAGTCAGAACCATAGGCCACCGTAAGCACAATGGAAAAGCGCGTTAGCTCAGAACCATGACTCCAATTCTCAATAAGTTGTTGGGTAAGATGGGTATTAGGAATGATCAATACATTGCCTTCTCGGGTTTGAATTTGCGTTGTCCTGACATTGATTTTTACAATCTTGGCAACCATTACGCCAGTTCCCTTGTTATTTGATTTATCGGCAAGTTCCACAATATCGCCAACACGCAAGTTGCCTTCGAAGAGCAATACAATTCCGGCTATCATGTCCTTGAATACATCTTGCAATCCTAGGCCCAATCCAACTAAAAGTCCGACAGAACTTGTAAGCAAAATCATTAAATCAATGCCCAATAACCTAAAGCACAATAATACAGAAGTGACGTAAATGACGTATTTTGCCAGCTGGTTATATACGAATTCCGTACCGGCATCAAAATCGGATTTTCCTTTAAATCTTCTTGCAAAATAAAGCCGCGTAAGATTCGTCGCAATTTTAGCTCCAAAAAACACTGAGATGACAATGAGAATATCGGCAAAGTCAATCTGAAGCGAGTCGAGTTCTAGTAATTTAAATTGTAAAAAATCTTTAAAAGTAACAAGGCCATTGTTATATCGCAGGCTCAGAACAGCTACATAAATAGCCAATAAGTAAACGCTTTGACTCACTAGGCGCAATCTTGCGAGTTGTTTTGCCTCTAATTGTAAATTCACACTGCGCACATATCCTTTCAATGCTCTATGCACCAAACGTCTTAGAATGACTGCAATTAGAAAAATTAAGATTAGAAATATAAGATTCCAAAAGCAAATTTTGTAGGGACCTATATAAAACAAAGTAGTTGACAGCATATTAACGTATGAGGGTAATGCCGATTTGCTCGGACAACAGCATTTTTACTTTTTCCAAACTAACCAATTCCGAAAGGGCGAGTAAAAGATCTTCTTCACCAAGCTTTTGCTGCTCGATTTCAGTACGAATTTTTGAGATTTGCTCTTCGACAAAGGCCAATTTAAATCTGTATATAATTTGCACAATCGTCTGGTAAAGATCGTCGGCTTCTGATTTAGTTTGAATTTTATATTTGGTAATCCAATTATGACTTAGTTCTTGATCATTAGCCTCGATATCTGCAACGAATGCAACGATTTCTTGGTTGGTATGTCTTAGAAAATAGGTGGCCTCGTATAGCGTGTTTTCTTCTTTAAGACCGTTTGAAAAAATCTGATAAATTTCTCGATAAAGCGGATTGGATAACTCAAGTTGATCTTTATCCAATTCTTCTACGATCAGTTCAATGACACTCAATTCTTGTTGGGACTGACCCGCTTCTTGAAAAATAATATTTCTAGTACCGTATTTGATCAAAACCCTAATGAGTTCCGCTTCATATATTTCTGTTGCATGTTGAGCTGAACTCGCCAGATGGGGTTGAATTCTTTCAACTTTTGGAATATTGATGGGCGCAGCACCCGTCGATGGTAGGGTCTTAGTAAGATTTGATTTGCGCAATTGAATCAATTCAGCCTGCACAATTTGCTGATCAATATCGAATTGTTGCGACAAGAGCTGGATATAAACCGAACGTGTAATTTGATCAGGGATCAAAGAAACGGATTGAACGATATCTTTAATGAGTCCGGCGCGCAAAATTGGATCATTAGCTCCTTCGGCAAGTAAGACTCCCGCTTTGAATGAAATAAAATCCTGTTTGTGTGCGGCAATATAACTGGTTAATTCGGCCAAAGACCGAGATTTTGAGAAAGAATCTGGATCTTCGCCGTCAGGAAACAAAACTACCTTCACATTGAGACCTTCTTCTAAAATGAGATCAATGCCTCGGAAACTCGCTTTGATACCTGCAGCATCACCGTCGTAGAGTATAGTGAGGTTTTTGGTGTAGCGACTTACCAATTTTACCTGTTCCTTGGTGAGTGAGGTGCCCGAGGAGGATACCACATTTTGGATACCCGCCTGATGCATGCTGATCACATCCGTGTAACCTTCACACAACAAACATTCATCATATTTGACGATATCGCCCTTCGCAAAATAAAGCCCATAGAGAATTTCACTTTTGTTGTAAATGATACTCTCTGGAGAATTAAAATACTTAGCAACTTTTTTATCATTGAGTAGTGTACGTCCTCCAAAACCAAGTACCCTTCCCGATACGCTATGAATAGGAAAGATTACACGGCCCTTGAAAAAATCAAAATACCGATCTTCCTTGGTTTTAGTGAGCCCAACGTTCTCTAAATAAGCCTTGTTGTATCCTTTTTCTAAAGCAAGATCTGAAAAAGCAGCGCCAGTATTGAGACAATAACCTAATTGGAATTTTTCTATAGTTGCTTGAGAAAAGCCCCGTTCTTGAAAATAGGATAGGCCAATGGCTTTGCCCTCTGCAGACTCTAGGAGCATTTCTGTAAAAGTGTTTTTTGCAAACTCATTGATGATCAAATAACTCTCTCGCTCATTGAGTTCGGCAAGTTCTTCGGCGGTAGCCTCTCTTTCCTTAGGTACCTCAATATTGTAGCGAGTGGCTAACCACCTGAGCGCCTCTGGGTAAGAAAAATGCTCTTTTTCCATCAGAAAACTCGCCACGTTTCCTCCTTTTCCTGTAGAGAAACACTTGAAAATTTGTTTGGCTGGCGACACCACAAATGAAGGGGTCTTTTCATCGGTAAAAGGGCTAAGGCCTTTGAGATTGGATCCTGCACGTTTGAGCTGCACAAATTCTCCAATTACCTCCTCTATTCGAGCTGTCTGAAGTATTTGATCAACGATATGTGGAGGGATTTTACTCATCTTTTAATCCTTCATCGAATTGCTTTATAGTTTTATGACCTTTTTGATCGTAAGTAACCCATTCGCCTACCATTTGATCATTGCGATATTGACCATAATAATGAATTTTACCATTTGGGTATTTAACCATACAATGGCCATTTTTTTTTCCGTCTGTGTAAAAACTAAAAGACAAAAGATTACCACTTTGACTATAGAAATTCCATTTGCCCTCGCGATTTCCTTTTGAATTCAACTCGCCCTCATACTTGATTTGTTTTTTTTCAGGATACCATTCGGTGTAGTGTCCGTCTTTGATTTCAACTAAATCTTGGCGTGAAATTTCTTTTTTTACTTTTGCTTTGGGCTCAGTGGAGCAAGACGCCCCAATGAGACCAAGAATTAAAATTATTGATACTGCTGTTTTCATCGATTTATTTTTCTCGGTTCATGGTATAGGTAACCAAACCTTTTAACGAATCTTTTGCTTGACAAGCGGGGTATTTTTCCAAAATACCCAGCGCTTCTTCGGCAAGGGCTTCCATGCGCTGCTGTGCATATTGAACCCCTCCTGAAGACCACACTAACTCAATTGCACGTTGAACTTTAGCACTCACATCATATTCATTTTTGATGATGTAGCGCAATTCTTTCTGTATAGTGGGGCTCGCGTTTTGAAGTGCATAAATGAGCGGCAAAGTCAGTTTTTGTTCGCGGATATCAATACCTGTAGGCTTTCCAATATGCGCACCTGTTCCATAGTCAAAAATATCATCTTTGATTTGAAAAGCCAAGCCAATTAGCTCACCAAATTTGCGCATAGTTGGGCACTCATCTAGTGCGCCAACACTCAATGCGCCAGCCTCACAACAGGTGGCAATCAAGGAGGCTGTCTTTTTTCGAATCACTTCATAATATATCTCTTCGGTAATATCGAGATGACGTGCTTTTTCTATCTGAAGTAACTCTCCTTCTGACATTTCTTGTACAGCCCGCGCGACAATTTGAAGCATATCTAAGTTGCGTTTTTCAATGGAGAGCAGCAAAATGCGAGAAAGCATGTAGTCACCAACCAAAACTGCAATCTTGTTTTTCCAAAGCGCATTGACTGAAAAAAAACCCCGTCGTTCAGCAGCGTCATCTACAACATCGTCATGAACAAGCGTTGCGGTGTGCAGCAATTCAACTAGGGTAGTTGCATCGAAAGTTATGGAATTAATTTGGCCAAGCATTTTAGCTGTCAAGAAGACAAACATGGGCCTCATTTGCTTGCCCTTTCTCTTGACTATGTAACTAGTTACTTTATCGAGTAATGCAACATCGGCATGCATGGCATTTTGAAAATGGATTTCAAAATCAATCAATTCTTGTTGAATTGGAGCGGTAATATCATCTAGACGCTGCATTGAACAAATATACGAAAAGCCAGCACCTAAATTAAGTCAGCAACCTGAATCTTAGCGCGAAAGATGCATATTTCTCTCAGCATAGATTTTTGTAAAAAAAGGATCTTTTAAATCTTTAATGAAACGAATGGCCTCACCAGTTGATTTCATTTCAGGACCCAACTCTTTTTTTACATCTGGGAATTTCTCATAAGAGAAAACTGGAATTTTTATAGCATAACCCTCTTTGCGCGGTTGGAAATTAAAGTCCGTTACTTTATTGTGCCCGAGCATTACCTTGGTGGCATAATTCACATAAGGCTCATCATAAGCCTTGGCAATGAACGGTACAGTTCGAGAGGCACGTGGATTGGCTTCTATGACATATACTTTATCATCTTTGATGGCAAATTGAATGTTGAGTAGTCCAACAGTTCTCAATTCTACGGCAATTTTACGCGTAATGTCTTCGATTTGAGTCATTACAAAATCTCCGAGGTTGTAGGGCGGTAAGACGGCAAAAGAATCGCCCGAATGAATGCCGGCTGGCTCAATGTGTTGCATGATCCCAATGATGTAGACATTTTCACCATCGCAAATGGCGTCTGCTTCAGCTTCAAGTGCCCCGCCGAGAAAATGATCAAGCAAAATTTGATTGTTGCCCATCTCATTGAGGATATCGACAACGTGGTGTTCAAGTTCTTCTTTATTGATGACGATTTTCATTTTTTGACCTCCCAACACATATGAAGGGCGCACCAATAGTGGGAAACCAAGTTCTTCGGAGAGCTCAATGGCTTGTTCTGCGCTTTCTACCACCCCATATTTAGGAAATGGTACATTATTTTTCTCTAAAAGTTGAGAAAATCGCCCACGATCTTCCGCCAAATCTAGGGCTTCATAGGAAGTACCAAGAATTGGAATTCCGTAGCGCTGTAATTTTTCTGCCAACTTGAGTGCCGTCTGACCTCCAAGCTGCACAATCACACCCACAGGTTTTTCGTGTTCTATGATATCGTAAATGTGTTCCCAAAAAACTGGTTCAAAGTAAAGCTTGTCGGCAGTATCGAAGTCGGTGGAGACCGTTTCAGGATTGCAATTGATCATGATAGTTTCGTAGCCACATTCCTTTGCAGCCAAGACGCCATGTACACATGAATAATCAAATTCTATACCCTGACCAATTCGATTTGGGCCCGAACCCAATACCACTACTTTTGGACGGTCACTTACAATACTTTCATTTTCGTATTCAAAGGTTGAGTAGTAGTATGGTGTTTGTGCTTCAAATTCAGCAGCACAAGTATCCACTAGTTTGTATACCCGCTTGATACCTAAGTTTTTACGCTTTTGTGAAACTTCAGATTCCATACAGCGCAAAAGATGTGCAATTTGCCTGTCTGCATATCCCTTTTGTTTGGCCTCGAACAATAATTCTTCCGGAAGAGATTCGAGATGGAATTTCTCGATTTTGCGCTCCAATTTGATCAATTCCTCAATTTGTTTGAGGAACCAGATATCGATTTTGGTTTTTTCGACAATCGTTTTGAATGGAATTCCCAATTTGATGGCATCGTAAATGTGGAATAAACGGTTCCAACTCGCAAATTCAAGTGAATGAAGGATTTCGTTTTGGTTGGTGAGTTCTTTTCCATCTGCACCCAAGCCATTTCGATTGATTTCCAATGACTGACAAGCTTTTTGCAGGGCCTCTTGGAAACTTCTTCCTATGCCCATCACCTCGCCCACTGATTTCATTTGTAATCCTAATTGGCGGTTGGTTCCAGGAAATTTATTGAAGTTCCAACGAGGTATCTTGACTATGACATAATCAAGTGTAGGCTCAAATAGTGCTGAAGTAGTTTTGGTGATTTGGTTATCTAACTCGTTGAGATGATAACCAATAGCCAGTTTAGAAGCAATTTTAGCGATCGGATAACCAGTTGCCTTAGAGGCAAGCGCTGAGGATCTCGATACACGTGGATTGATTTCAATGGCGATAATGTCTTCTTTGTCGTCGGGAGAAACTGCAAATTGCACATTACAACCACCTGCAAAATTTCCGATAGAGCGCATCATATTGATCGCCATATCGCGCATTTTTTGAAATGTAGTATCTGAAAGAGTCATTGCGGGGGCCACGGTGATAGAATCTCCAGTATGGATCCCCATCGGGTCAAAGTTCTCTATAGAACAAATGATGACAACATTGTCGTTGGAATCTCTCAAAAGCTCCAATTCGTATTCCTTCCATCCGAGCAAAGCCTTATCAATCATTACTTCGTGAATTGGGGAAAGCTGTAGGCCGCGCTCTAGTAAGTTGTCAAATTCTTTTGGTTCGTGCAAGATACTCGCACCTGAACCGCCGAGGGTATAGGAAGGTCGGATACAAAGCGGAAAACCAAATTCTTGGGCAATTTCCTTGCCCTCTAGGAAGGATTTGGCTGTTTTTTGGGGCGCCATTGGCACTCCTATTTCATTCATTAGGTCTCGAAAGGCCTCGCGATTTTCAGTAATTTCAATGGCATTGATATCCACGCCAATGATGCGCACACCGTGTTGTTCCCAAATGCCCATTTCATCACACTGGATACAAAGATTGAGCGCCGTTTGCCCACCCATGGTTGGCAGCACTGCATCGATTTGATGCGCTTTAAGTATATTCACAATACTCTCTGGTTCTAGCGGCTGCAAATAGACATTGTCAGCAACAACTTTGTCTGTCATGATCGTAGCAGGATTGGAATTGATAAGTGTTACTTCTATTCCTTCCTCTCTGAGTGAACGAGCTGCTTGTGATCCAGAGTAGTCAAATTCACAGGCTTGACCAATAACAATAGGGCCACTACCAATAATTAAAACGGATTTGATCGATTGATCTTTAGGCATAGGTGCTTCAATTTACAAGTTTCTTTGAGCGAAACCTTCGCTGCAAATTGAGTACAAATTTAATTCAAATTTGGCCGATAGCCATAAGTTTTTGGAGATTGTTTATAAACAAAAATCTAGCTATTGTTAATAGCTGCCTATCTGTTTGAATATTTTGAGATAAACTCGAGTGCTACAAAATTAAATGTCTCAGGTTGTTCGTAATTGACCACATGACCACAGGCCGGTACCACGTTGAGCTGTGATGCCTGGTCGTTTTTGATAAGAATGCGTACTGGATTCAAAAACATATGATCTTGCTCACCCATCACATATAATGTCGGGATAGTCTCGGGGAGTGAATTAATATTGGTCAAATAAGCGGTAAGCCGACCTGTTAATTTGAACCAACGTTGAAATTCCTTATCAACCACCTTTTTAGCCTCTTGAATAAATAAATTTCGAGATTCTTTGTGGTTTGCCCTTGGCATCATGATATTAGCCATTAATTTATAGAGGGTCATTTGAGGAAGAATCTTATAAAGCACACGACCCAGTCTTAAAATAAATCGAGAACGAATATTCAACTTAGTCACAGCTCCTGCAAACACCATACTCTTTACCAAATCTGGACGTTTTGCCCGCAGGGATTTAATAACGATTGATCCCAATGATACACCGATAAAATGAGCATTTTCGATGCCTTTTGATTCAATTAAATCAATGACATCCGAGGCAATCAATTCAAATGAGTATTTTCGGTTTTCTCCTATGAAATTTTGGCTTTTGCCATGCCCGCGCAAATCTAAAACCAATACATTGTGCCGCTCACAAAACGATTTGAGTTGCTTGTGCCAAATACTCGAGCTGCCACCGGCACCATGCACAAAAACCACCCATTCGGTGGCCCCACGATTGATAAATGATTTTGAGTAAAGCACGAACAAAAATAAAAAAAACACCCATCAATAGACAGGTGTTTTTTAATAGTTTGAAATGTATTGCTATTATTTCTCTTGGACTTCTTCAAAATCAACGTCCGTAACTTCGTCTTGAGGCGATCCAGCACCCTGTTCTGCTCCTGCCTCTGCTGTTGCATTTGCATCATTCGAAGCATTGTACATATCTTGGGAGGCCGCACTAAAAACTTCGTTGAGTTTGTCCATAGCAGCTTGCAAATTCGCCATGTTTTTGGCTTCAAATTCCTTCTTCAATTCTGCGAGTGCATCTTCAATAGGTTGCTTTTTATCGGCAGGAATTTTATCGCCGTATTCTTTTAACTGACGTTCGGTTTGGAAAATCAATGAATCAGCTTTATTGACCAACTCAGCCTCCTCGCGACGCTTATTGTCCGCATCAGCATTGGCTTCCGCCTCAGCTTTCATGCGCTGAATTTCTTCGTCTGACAAACCGCTGGAAGCCTCAATTTTGATCGATTGTTGCTTGCCAGTTCCTTTGTCTTTGGCTGAGATATTCATAATTCCATTGGCATCGATGTCAAAAGTCACTTCGATTTGTGGGACACCGCGTTGTGCTGGTGGAATGTCTGTCAATTGGAAACGACCTAGGGTTTTGTTGTCATTGGCCATGGATCTTTCACCTTGTAGAACATGGATCTCTACCGAAGGTTGGTTGTCAGCGGCAGTCGAGAAAATTTCCGATTTTTTAGTCGGAATCGTGGTGTTGGCATCAATTAACTTTGTGAATACCCCACCCATGGTTTCAATACCCAATGACAAAGGAATGACATCCAAAAGGAGCACATCCTTGACCTCACCGGTTAGCACCCCTCCTTGGATTGCTGCCCCAACGGCAACAACCTCATCAGGATTGACACCTTTAGAAGGCGCCTTACCAAAGAAACGCTCTACTGCTTCTTGAATCACAGGAATGCGTGTAGATCCACCAACCAAAATCACCTCATCGATATCAGAGGGTTGCAAACCAGCGTTTTGAAGTGCAGATCGGCATGGTGCTATGGTACGTTCTACAATACTTGAAATCAATTGCTCAAATTTTGCACGTTGTAAGGTGCGCACCAAGTGCTTTGGAATGCCGTTTACAGGCATGATATAAGGCAAGTTGATTTCTGTACTGGTCGTTGAAGACAATTCAATTTTTGCTTTCTCTGCCGCTTCTTTCAAACGCTGTAAAGCCATTGGATCCTGGCGAAGATCTAAGCCTTCTTCAGTCTTAAATTCTTCAGCCAACCAAGAAATGATTGCCTCATCCACATCGTCTCCGCCTAAGTGAGTATCACCATCAGTAGAAAGTACTTCAAATACGCCATCTCCAAGTTCGAGAACAGATACATCGTGTGTACCGCCACCAAAGTCAAAAACAACGATTTTTTGATCAACGCCTTTTTTATCTAGGCCATAGGCAAGCGCTGCAGCTGTAGGCTCGTTAATAATACGCTTGATTGTTAAACCTGCGATTTCGCCTGCTTCTTTGGTAGCTTGGCGTTGTGCATCATTAAAATATGCTGGTACGGTAACTACCGCTTCTGTTACTTCCTGACCCAAGTAATCTTCGGCAGTTTTCTTCATTTTTTGAAGAATCATTGCTGAAATTTCTTGAGGAGAGAATAATCTGTCGTCTATTTTGACACGTGGCGTATTGTTATCTCCTTTTACTACTTCATAAGGCATGCGCGAAACTTCTTTTGAAGACTCTTCGTAGCTAGAGCCCATAAATCTTTTGATAGAAGAAATCGTCTTTGTAGGGTTGGTGATGGCCTGACGCTTGGCTGGATCTCCTACTTTGCGCTCACCACCTTCTACAAAAGCTACTACTGATGGCGTAGTGCGCTTTCCTTCTGCATTGGCAATCACAACTGGTTCATTGCCTTCCATGACCGAAACACAAGAGTTGGTTGTTCCGAGGTCGATTCCGATTATTTTT
>Ga0102815_10000046_pt1 | contig 86841 bp, 101 predicted proteins | sample ColrivemetaGS759_FD_79113 | JGI IMG/M metagenome (GOLD analysis project Ga0102815, IMG submission 79113) | Estuarine microbial communities from the Columbia River estuary - Ebb tide ETM metaG S.759 | ecosystem: Environmental > Aquatic > Marine > Intertidal zone > Estuary | place: USA: Columbia... | reverse complement strand
TCACGGGTAGAAATTTTTGGAAAATTGAAAGTTGATCTATGCTAAACCTCCTTTTTTCGACACATTTTTTGACGCAAAACCGGAGGTCACTGTCAAATTATCATGTCATGTTTTTTCAATTTGTCACCATGAATTAATTTTCAACAAAAATATTTTTTTCCGAGTGGATGACAAATTGAAAAAACATGCCAACACATTTTGATAGTGACCTCCGGTTTTGCGTCAAAAAATGTGTCGAAAAAAGGAGGTTTAGCATAGATCAACTTTCAATTTTCCAAAAAATTCTACCCGCGAAAAATTTCATGCCAATACTAGTTGGTGGATACTAGTTGGATGTTCAAAAAAAAAATAATTTTTTCTGAGGTAGGTAGTGTTCATCAAATGGTAATAATTTTTTTTATTTTTTAAAAAACATAAAACTTTTTGGTTTTTATTTTTATAATCCTGTATAGGGTCGAAAGAAATGAGGGGAAATGACACATCTTTTAGAGTTTGCTTAAGGGTTTTGCTTTTTAAAAAAAAATGGAGATTAACTCAAAGTTTAAGAATATGATTTCTGGCAGTAGTGCTATTATTTCTAGCCGCCAAAAGGAAGTAGCGCCCAAGACGGGAGAGCTATCTGTTCAAGTTCGACTTAAAAATTACGTGGGTATTACTGAAGAAACGGGAGCGTCGTATCCATCTGATACAGTTCCGGGTATTCGCAAAACAACTTCTAAAGATAAGAAGAGTACTTGGAACAAAGATATTGATGCATGGACAGAGCTCATGTCTGCTATTGCCACAAAAGACAAATGTGAAATTACAGTTGACGAAAAGACTGGAGAAAAACTTTTTAATTTCCAAGTTGATATCAAGCACTGGGGCCAAAAGGAAAAGGATTACCTGAAAGAGAAAGCCGAACATGTGTGGTCGCATGAAGATCCTGACAGCATGTGGCTAAGAAACTTTGTCAATGAAGATGGTTCGCTGCCCTCTTCTTACACTCGTAGCTTCAAAGCTGGGTCCATGATCAAGGTGGGAATGCCGGACCGCCAAAACAATGTATTGCGTGACAAGGCTGGAGATGGTGGAGCGTTATACAAAGTTCAGCCTGATGCGCCTTTGCGTCTCTATAAGGTGTTTCCTGAATCGTACTTGCAGCTCCGAACAGAAGAAGTCAAAGAGGAAGGAGAAGCAGCCGACAATGGAGAAAAGAAGGCCATGGACACTACTGATGAACCTGTTTTCGAACAAAGACGGATGGAAGTTCGTCTTAGTGTATCGTTCAAGCTCAAATGCAAAGGTTATGTAACTCTCGACCAAGAGAATTATAATCCTTTGTTGGAACGCAGTGAACGTATGCATTATATGCACAAGAAGGATGTCCACAACTTGGTACCAGTAGACGAGTTGCGTGTCAACACAAAGGCTGTCGCCCGCTCAGCATATTATTACATATCTAGCGGTTACCAAACAGAAAGTAATGGCAGCGATGATCAAGTTGGTGTTTGCATCATGCGTGATGGCCCTACTGAGGGAGAGACGCATTTAGACGTTAAAAACTTTATGCAAGAAAGAGACGGAGAAGCTCCGGTATCCAAGCTCCGCTTTTCTGCCAGTATTATCCAATACAAGGGGGAGCCTAATCTTGATGCTGCTGATATGTACAATGCTACATTCATTAGCAAGTCCACAAACGAAGATATGTCTCTCAAGTTGGGAATAATGGGAAAAACTCCAGTACTCCGTTATGCGTCCATCATGTCTGCAAATTGGGACCTTCCGATGCATGTTGAAGCAGAGCCTTGGGTTAAAAGTATTCTCGACAACCCCGCCAACGATCCCAAGGATATGAACGACAAACCAGAGCTGGAAAGATTGCGGGGACTTTATACGCTGGGAGCCAAAACTGTAATCTTTGATTTATTGCGTTACTTTAAAGGTAGCGGTATCAAAGTGTCTCCCGAATGGGTAGAGCAAGACTTTGCAGCTTCAGAGCAGGAAAATAGAAAAACGGGCAAGCGTTCTATCAGCTTAAAGCCGTACAATTCCGAGAAGCGCAATCCCATCAACGCCGGAGGCATTCAAGGCGCCATCCTTTCTGTTGGAAACGGAAAAATGTATACCTGTGACATTACAGGAGAGGAGAAGCCGATCAATCATGCGTGGGACGGTAACTTGTTGACCATTCTCCAAGGTGGAAAGCATGATTTCTTTGTCCTGACATCACATGCCATGACACTGGAAGAACGCCAACAACATGCCAGAGGAGTGTATGGAGATTTTGCCGATGAATGGGTTGATTCACTGACGCATGGCGATAACGGCGCTTTTTACAACATTTACGCAGTGTTGCGCGACGCTAAAATGGCCCCGGACTTGAAGAAGACGCCCATTCTCAGAAGAAAGGCTCAAACAGCATCCCCCAAGCGAGAACGTGACTCTGAAGAAGAAGAAGAGGAAGAATCGCCAGTAAAAAAAAATAAGGAAGAACAAAGTGAATAAAAATAATTATTATGAAGAGTAGTTCTTGTTACAAGCTTAAAGCAGTCAAAAATCTAAGTGATCGACCAGATTGTTTGCAGGATAACTGTAATGCTCCCTGTTCATTTGTTTTATTTGGAAAATTTACAGTCTGGAGTCCGTTTTGCCCAGAACATCAATTGTTTTGTTATATATGCCAACATATAGTTAATCGCCGGCCAGAGATTCAAGAAGAAGTTGAAAAAAAGTTTCCAGTAAATTATAGCAGATTATGCAACTTTTGTCTAGCACTGGAAGTTGAAGAAATGGAAGAAAGAAAGAAGGAACATGTTTCCAAATTCAATGACCTAGTGCACACATTTGAAAAGGCAGAATACATGACGCTACAAGTAAGGATAGCAGCTATAAAATATATGCTCAAAAAAAATACAATGGAACATTTATGCCAAGAAGCTAAAAAGCACCTATCAAAGACAAACAAGAAGAAGATCCAGAAGCTATATATGTTGTGGAAGAAAGAGCCCAAAGATAGAGATGTAGATATTCTCCGCTTTATTATTAAACATTATCGAATTTAAGAAATATGGACGAGGAGTTGCTGGAAAAAATAAGAAATAATGATGCATCTATTACACATATGAACTTGGAAGGGACACAACTTAACAGGCGGTGTAACAAATTTGAAAAATTTATAGAAGCTTTAAAGACAAACACAACAATTACACATTTAAATTTAAAAGAGAATTCAATTGATTTCGATGATATATTATTGATTGAAAACGCTTTAAAATATAACAAAACAATTACATATGTTAATTTAATGAATAATTGGATTGAGAGCACGACAGTACCGCATCTTATAAGAATATTTGAAACTAATGGAATGCTTGTACGTATTGATTTGAACCGTATTGATATGCACTATAATATGTTGTCATCTGGTGACATACATTTAATTAAGCAATGTACACAAAGAAATCGTAACATGCATAATAACGCACGACAGTGCATTATTCAATTTCTATGTATAAAGAAATTTAGACACCACGAATGCGTCTATTTGAACCAAATTGATAAAAACATTGTGCTTGTGATTGTTAAAGAGGTGTGGAAAACAAGAGGTGATTTTATCTGGGATTTTATTGGCAAAAAAGCAAATAAAAGAATTAAAAGATAGTTTTTAAATGCATGAAAACATGTGGCTATCCATCCAATCCTTTTTGGCACAGTTATCAGAGCAGAAAAATCGGCTTTCGCAGCGACTACAGGCATATTCAGCAATATCGGCACAAACAACACATTCTTGCCCCACATAAATGTTCTCTTTCATAATATTTGTGTCCAAAGTATACTTGTTTGCCAGAAGCAGGTATATGAACTGTAATAAGTTTGTTGTTATTGAATTTATGGCGTCAATATTTACTATTTTTGAGGCATAATATGTATCCAAACTATAACAAATATATTTTGCTTCTGTTTCTGTAATTAAATTAGCTGCTACAGCGGCATTCGTGGTACGCTTGGCTTCTCGATCTCCAGTAAACACTATTGAGTATCCAAATTCATTCATTCTGATGCTTAGAATTGTTCCAAAAAAAACATCCTTTTTAAACGACCATTTTTGATCATATAATGCGCCTTTTATATCGGTGCCTAATGTAAATCCTTTTTTAAAAACTCTAAACGTCAATAATCTTAGTAATTTAAAATTATTCACAACTGCTGCATCTTTTAAAAATGTTTTGACTTTTAAAAACGCCTTGACATTTTCAGATAAATATTCACGTTGTTGCTCTTGTTGAAACACTTCTTCTCCAAATTGTCTAATAAAAATCTTATCCCAAATGTTTCCAGAAGCGCATAGTTGCTGAAACGTTTTGTTGACGCTACACATGCGATTAATATCTTGAACAGACAATTCTGGATTGCCACTTAAAATCTTAATCCAAACATCTTTAGGTAAAATTGGATTTCCCAAAAGAAAAGAATCTATATATGCTTTAGCTTCTTCATCCGTTTTAAAATCACTTGTTTTTAAAAGCTTTGTAGAGCGTTCCATGACTCTCTGTTTTTAAAGAATGAGTTTTATTTTTAAACATTTACAATTTTAATTTTTTAAATTGATTTGACGCTAATCTGCTTTTCGTCTTCTTCTGTGGGGCATTTTATAGTGACTGTTGTTACCCACTGTTTCGTTTTGCCATTTTCCAGAATCCATTTCAATGATAAAGTAAGCTCCTTCGTCTGGTGGGTTTTGAATGTAAAGCTTTTTGACTCTAGTCAGGTGATGGTGTCTATCTGTTCCTTTGAAGGTGAGCACAAACGCTTCCAAGTCAATCAAACTCTTATAGCCCTTGACGGTAATCATGTAGCGCTCTCCTTCAGGGTTTACAGCAATTTTAAGCGGATGTAGCGTACTTTCTTGCAACGCTACTTCTACTAAAACAGCAACTAAATAGGGTCGATCAATTTCGGGAATTTTCAACTCATTGACTACTTTTTCGGCCCACTCATTTGCTTCGTTGCGGTCTTCCATATAATTTCTACTGTGTTTGTTTTGTGATGATGAAGCTGCTGTTGATTGGGTATCGTGCTGCCATTGTCCCGAGTCCATTTCAAAAACAAAGTAAGCTCCCTCATCTGAAGGGTTTTGGCAGAAAAGATGCTTAACTCTACTCAAATAATGATGTCTGTCAGCGCCTTTAAAAGTCAGCACAAACTCTTCTAAATCAATCAAGGTTTTGTATCCTTTAGCGGTGATCATATACCGAGTACCGTCGAGATTGACAGCAATTTTTAGTGGATGTATTGGAGTTTCTTGAAGAGCAGCTTCTACCAAAACAGCAGTCATATAAGGACGATCAATTTCCACTGTCTTTAATTCATTGACAACTTCTTCTGCCCATTCAGTGGCATCTGCTCGTTCTTCCATCTTTTGTTTTTTGTATATATATATTAATAATTAAAACTTTTTATTTTTATTGCTTAATATTTAAGTTCTTCAATTATGCGTTTTGTAGCATGTAATACAAAGCGCCTAAAAACAGCAAAAGTGTCAAAAAGTAAATGATAACTGCCTGAAAAGAAGGTCTGTTGGCGCCGCGATTGCTGTATGTAGAACCAACGGTCTTCCACTTATCAGTGTTGATGATGATGTAAGTAATATATCCATCACCATCTCCGCGCATTTCTGGTTTGACCCGGGCACCGGCTCCGTAAAGGCGTGCAAGTTGCTTATCCACATCATGAAAATCAGCATTCATAATTCCCTTGATGGGTATGTAATACCAGGCGCCTTCCATAGTACATTTTTCAAATTGAAAAATTTCAGCGTTTCCGTTATTTTTCATACCCAGAATCCGGTCATTACTAAAAGCAACCAATTCTTTATACAATTGTTGGCGCTCTTCAAAACTAATATTAGACTTCATTTCTCTCCCCCTCTTTTTAATTTTATTTTAATTTATTTTTCATATTGGTTGTAAACATAATATACATAACCACCATAAATAACCAAGCGACAATAACTAACAAAACCTTCACAGGTTTTCCGCGCTTAGAGTACCAAGAAATTCCTGCGGATAGGCTACTTAGAACATCGTGTTCGTCTTTGCGCTTTTCGGGTCTGGGACGCCGTTTCATTTGTTGGTGCCTCATTATTTTTGTTTAAATTAAAGGGGATTCTTTTACACCCTTCTTTAAAAGTTAGATTCTCCAAAATTACCGAGATGGCATACAATATTACGGCTATTGACGCTTTAGAGCTCACATTTAACGAACAGACGACTGTCATTGCCATTAGTTTTGTCGCGTCTTTAATGAGCAGCATTATGCTGGCTGGTTGTTTATTTGGTGTCTGTAAGAATGTAGAAATTGGCTTACCCGAAATGGAAGCTCCTGAATGGGAAGAATGGAGCTGTTGTATCTTTTGCAATTATATTGGGATGCGATACTGTAGAGGATGTTGTTGTACCAATTGGAGGAAGCGCTGGAAAGATCAAATCAGTAAAATGCAACAAGAGCTGTATGACCAAGAACTAGAAGAAACTAAAGCTTTGGAAGCAAGAGAAACAGAAGAGCGCGAAGAAAAAGAACGTAAATGGCTGGATAAAGAAAAGGAGCAAACTAAAAATAAATGATTTGTTTTTTAATAAACATCTTCTACAGGATCAAGCATAACTGTAAAATAAGCCCAAGAGCATTTATCGCTACACAATAAAGTCCATTTGTAATTTAATTGCGTCACCCAGCTCAATAACGTGGTAAATTTATCTTTTAAACTCCAATCAGGCATTGGGTTTAATAATTCCATAGTTAAATGATCTCTGGGGTTAAGCACATTATATTCGTTTCTAATAGGCAAATTATTCTTATTGTTTTTAGGTGTATCTTCGTAATCCGATTCCAAATATAGAGTACATATAACGCAATGCGCTGCGCCCGTTCTAAATGCTGACAACAAACGCTTATTCCATTCGCCAATCATACTTTGATCCAAACATTTAATGGTATAAACACCGTTCCAAAGAGATAGTAGCATTCCGGTTTTTTCGCGAATATCTGTATCTTCTGGAATTAAATAAGCTTCTATATGAACGAAATTTGCTAACGGCTTATTGTTAAAACTTGTGGTATTACTCATCTGATGGGTGGTTAAATAAAAATGAACGCCTTGTTCCCTTAACCAATCAAAAAGTGGTTTGGTATATTCTTTGTTCAATTTAACCCGTGCTGTTGTATCAGCTATGGGTTTCAGCGTATGTATGTGGTAAATTGTATGAGTTGTATCGTCATCTTTTCTGTTATAAGTATAACTAAACGCACCGGGCATTCGAAGCGTTTGTAGGCGAAAATGTGTCTTTCCACACAACATGGCATTTCTACAAACACTATGCAAAATCTTATTGACATCATAAGTTATTTTTCCTTTTGCCAGTGTAAATGCTTCAAAGCGTTCTTTTTGGAAGCGTGCAAAATCTACCGGCATGTCAGCGCTGACCATTGTATTATCTCTGGGAGAAGGAGAGGGAGATCCACTGCTTTTCCTACCAATTGGATGTCTGATTCCCCGGGGAGTTTGAAGAATTTCAAAATTGTTATTATCATTCATTGTTTCTCTTTTAATTAAAATATATTTCCCAATTTGAATTCCATTTTTATATATTATATGTTAAGGAAGATTTTCGTCCTATTCCTACTTTTAATATTTACAGCAGTCTCGGCGTTTTTGTGTGAAACACTCCAAGCATGATAACCATAATAAATTATACCCACAAATAAAATAGAAAGCTGATAGACACCAATTCCATAAAGAACAAACTCATAGAGTGGATGCATCATGGGACGGTTTGCAGAATATAAACCCACATTTAAAACAGTAAAGAGACCATTTACTAGCTGCATAGCAAAAAGAGGAATCAAAAAGCGCCAGCGCAGCTTGGATACATGATCATAAGCGGCAGCCCATACAGCAAGAACAGTACCAGCATGAAAAAAGAAAGCGCCTACTTCCGCTCTAATAAACCGACCAGCATCATCATCTCCGGTTGCTGCAAAGCTCCAAATGCGTCCTGTTAAAAATAAACAGAGCCAGATTGCTTGTAGTCCGGCAAAGATGTAGTTGGCAGTTTCAATCTGCTTCATTTTTATTTTTAAAAGCTTAAATATTTGTTTATTTACGTTTAAAGTTATTAATATTTATTTGCTGACAATCAAAACACATATTTATCCAAGTTTATAAAATAAATATTGGCAGGAATTAGATTGTTTTTGTTCAAGTTGGTAAACGCCCGTTTTTTGTTTGAAATGCAAGTGACGCAGTTGGGAAAGTTTGTTACGAGCCAGTCAGCAATTAACAGTTTGCTTTTATCTATAGATCCATAAGGCATAGCAGCTGAAAATGTTGTTTCTTCTACTGTTCCGTCCGCAATTTTATCCAAATTATCTTCAACCTTACCAACAACATAATCTATAAGCTCTTGTTGTTTGTAAGCCATAGCTTCTTTCAAATCAAATTAAAATTTTTAATCTTTTTTGCGGTGATTGTTGCGTCTCCTCACTATTATCAAAGTTGTTGCTTGTTTGCATAATACTTATAGAAATCGTTTGGTTCCTCAATGGAGCTTGCTTATGCCGGGGACAAAAAAGCGCAATCTTGCCATCCTTTGCATTAATGCCATAACGCCATCCAAAATTGTTGTAAGACCGGATACAAGAGCTGCAAATTGCTGTACTCTGATCAAGTTTGTGATTGGTACATTTTGGATACTCGCAAAGTAATACCAGCGGACAGCAAACGGCGTCACAGCCTTTAATTTTAAAACACCACAAACAATAATTTGGAGTGGTATGTGCGTCATCACACTGGCAATATTCTTCAAGCGCAACGTCTAAAAGAGCGCTAAAACGTTCATTTTGCGTTTCAGTGCTGTTGTTATCACCACCACCCTTCATGAAATAAAAATTTTTATTTTTAATATAGCGGTGCTCGCTCCATAAAATAAACCCCAATATCAGAACTTGATCCATTATCACCATATAATAACCACAAATGACCATCGTTATCAAATTGCATGGCAGACCACCATCCATCTACGTATTCGGTACAACCTTCCGTCACAACGCCCGTATCCGTATTTAAATGACCAATTTTTCGCTTACTGGGTCCAGAATCTTGATAAATGCAATACACTTCTTGGGTGATTGGGTCCCACGACATTCCGAATATTTTTGCTGAATTACCGCTTCCCGAAAAAGTAAAAGGGATAGTGTCGCTAATAACATCTCCGGTAATGGGGTTAAATTCATACAGCAGATTAGATTGAATACGACTAGCAAACAATCTTGTTCTATTCACTACAGCAAATCCTTTCAATGCTCCGGGGACTATATAAGGTGTAATTTGTCTATAAGTAGCAACATAACCAGAAACTTTTACTGCATTGATTTCTACGGCAGTACCCCCAATCACAATAAATTCGCCTTTGTAAAATCCACAAGCAGCAATACTTTGACTAGGTGTTTCATCAACCAATGACATTTGTGGTAAAAATTTGGCATAGGGTGTGGATGTATTTCCAATTGTAGCCCCAACCAAAGGATACATTAAGTGAGGACTATTGCCGTACCATACATACATTACTTCGTGTATATCATCATAAGCGATACATCTTCCGCTAAAATATTGTCCCGGGTCAGGAAATTCAACAATATGCACAATACTTGGACAAACAGGTGTAGGCGTAGTAGTGGGCGCAAGCGTCGTAGTAGTAGAAAGCGTAGTAGTGGGCGCAAGTGTCGTAGTAGTAGAAAGCGTAGTAGTGGGTGCAAGCGTCGTAGTAGTAGAAAGCGTAGTAGTGGGCGCAAGCGTCGTAGTAGTAGAAAGCGTAGTAGTGGGCGCAAGTGTCGTAGTAGTAGAAAGCGTCGTAGTGGGTGTTTCAATTACAAGCAATCGATCCGAATTTTTATGTATAAGATTATAAGTATTTACTGTTGTTGCGATATAGGGTACACCTATTGCTAGTATTAAAATAAGAGCAGTTATCGCAAGAATAATACTATTGCGAGCATATACTCTGCTTTCTTCAAGTTTTCGTGCAATTCTTTCTTCACGAGTTTCTGAATATTGTTTAGGCAGTAGCATATACTGTTTTTTACCGTCAAACATATTTGTACAATTTTTTATATTTTATGTTTTGAAAATTAAAGCGTATATAAAATGAAACAATTATTATTGGATTTCGTTTAATAATAATGAGGGTGTCCGTAAAAAGATCAAGAGCAGAAAAAGGCTACCGCATTGTTGGTTCTATCTCATCCATCGAAGAAAGCGTTGATGTTCCTATAGGACAGATTGTTTTTGAAACAACAGAGACGATTAAAAAATTAAGTGTGATGCAGATATTAGTATGAGCGGTAAAGACAAAACGATTGGGCTACCAGGAACAGAAGATCTTTTCATCATTAAGCCACAAAAGCATGTAAAGGTGATGGCTTTGGAAGTGCTGGCGCAAATGTAGGAGTTTTCAAAATTACAATGTAGGAAGAATAAAAATAATGAGGGTGGTTGTATTTGATTTTATAAATATTGCAGCGCTAATCAATTTTTGCGGCAACGCGTTTCTGCTTTTTGCTTGTACGCTTTATGAATTCTCAAATATAAAATAAAACAAATATTAACATTTATTTGTTAATGCGTGTTGCCCCTCATATATAAAAATTAATTTATTTCATTTTCGTATTGCAATAATTGTTTAATAAATCCGCCATTTGGGGCAATAGTTGATCGTGCAAACCGAACTACAACAAAAGACGCATCAAAAGATAATCCCACAGACTTCATTAAATATGCTATACATATGGTAGCAGATCGAGAAATACCCGCTTGACAATGCACTAAAACGCCTCCATTATTTATATGCAAATCAATAAAAGATATCGCAGACTCAAAATGTTGCTTAATATTGCAACTTTCATCATCATCGATTAAAATTCTATGATATATAATATTATTAACATCTGTATATTTGCTGTGAGGTGATCCAAGTGAAATAACAGCTTTAATACTTTGAGAACACAAATTCTCGGCAGATTCAAAATTTCCAATCCATAACTTGTTCCGTAGTATTTCATTCTCTTTCAAATTATGATCTGGTAATGGCAAACTTAAACGAGAAAGCCTCGTTTTTGTTTGTTTATCAACAAAAGAATACATTTCTTCTTTTGCAATTTCTGCAGCTCTTTGATCAATTTGTTCTTTCCAATCCATTAAATTATTGTTTTAGCCCCTTTGTTTATAAAAATTTTGTACATTTATTGCAATTTTCTTGGCATTTATATTTTTGCAAGCATCTATCGCATCTAGCTCCCTTTCCTATAGCGCAAGATGCCCAGCAATTGTTCTTTCCACAATCATAAGCTAAGGCGTAACATTCAGCACAAGATTCTGAAAGTCCGGTGGAATCCATCACTTTTTGGCGAAATCCACCATGAAAAGTAAAGGCGCCTCCAAAAGCCCGGAATCTGGCTTCAAAGGTACTTCCTTGATTCTTAAATATTGCAGCATCATTTTTGTTGCATACAGCATATACGCCTAAAATGCATATAAATAATAATAAAAGCATCTTCTCCTTTTTAGAGAATTTATGCTTTTAAGCAAAACGTTTTAAAGATGTTTTCATTGTATCCTTAAAAGTTTAAATATATATATATAAAAATGTTATTGTTTTTGTGTTTGTTGTTATGCGTATATGCTGAAAACCAATACATTGCCATGCAACTTAAGGCGGGTACTGATCCCCATGCGTTTGCAAGAGAACATCATTTTAAGTTAATCAAAAAGATTGATCTTGTTGATGAAGAACATTCTTTTTACAAGTTTGAATTGACGCATGCCAGCACCAGAGATGTTGATAGCTTGGATAATGTCAAATGGTCCGAGTTACAGGTGCCTAGAATGCAGCATACCCGAGTTCCTGATCCTTTATATGCCCAGCAATGGCATCTTCATTCACATCGCTTTGGTGTGGATGCTGACAAGTGCTCTAATGTTACCGGAAAGGGTATTGTAATTGCTATTGTTGACGATGGATTACAACATGCACATCCTGATTTGAGAGATAGATACGATGCTCTCAATTCTAGAAACTTTAATGGTGGGATAGAAACCGATCCCTCTCCGCAGCATTCTAGAGACGGACACGGAACTGCTGCCGCAGGAGTGGCAGTAGCTCAGGGTAATAACGGTCATTGTGGTCGTGGTGTCGCTCCAGGTGCTAAAGTAGCTGGTATCCGTTTGATTGCTGGTCCGGTGGATGACGCTACTGAGACTGAAGCGCTAACTTATAACGCGTTGGGATCTATTGATATCTTCTCTTGTTCTTGGGGACCTATGGATAGTGGTGACGTATTTGGCCCCTCTGGTTACATGCTCAAGCTTGCGCTGGCGCGTTATGTAGGCGCCAAACGCGGCCGTGGTGGAAAAGGTGGTATTTATGTGTGGGCTGCCGGAAATGGAAGACACCGTGGAGATTCGTGTGCTTATGATGCTTATGCCAATTCTCCATACACATTTCCTATTGGCGCTATTGATGCCGAAGGAAAACAATCTTGGTATTCCGAGTCTTGTAGTAACATGATTGGTGTCGCTCCTTCTTCTGGTGCCAATAAGGGTATTACCACTATTGATTTGATGGGTAATGCTGGCTACGCTTCGGGTGAGTGCTATGATCGATTTGGTGGAACTTCTAGTGCTGCTCCATTGGCTGCTGGTATTTTTGCTAGAATCTTGGAAGAGCGTCCTGATTTAACTTGGAGAGATTTGATGCATGTTGTCGCTAAAGCGGCTACACTTATCCAGCCCACAGACGCTTCTTGGCATTGGAACGCTGCCGGCTATCATCACTCTGATAAGTTTGGATTTGGACTACTCAAAGTTCCCCCGCTGTTGGTAGCTGCCAGAAAACACAAACTTATCAATCCCGATCAAGCCATGTTGATTTTACCTTCTCACGTCTTTCCGGGCGCCAAAGGTTCTATGCCTTTTAATTTCACTTGGGAACTAGAAAATCATAATCGCGACATTAGTATGGTTGAACAGGTTATGATTAGGGTAAACATAAAATCTGAAAACCGTGGACGCATTGTAGTAAAGCTGGTATCGCCTTCAGGAACTGTAAGTGTGTTGGCGCCTCCGCGTTCTAATGATTATGGTAAAAATTGGCCTATGGATGGCTGGGCACTTAATACGCGACATTTCTTTGGAGAAACTCAAATAGATGGGACTTGGACGTTTATGGCTATGGATCACGAAAACTATGCTGCTCATGCTGGTTCGGTTACACAACTTCAATTCAATTTATTTGGTTGTAAAAAATAAATTTTTTAAATAATCATGAGTGGTTCCGGAAAAAAAATTAATCGCAAAATTATTAATGTTGCTCCACCATTCGAACAGATGGAAGTTTGTTTGTTTGATGGTTGTCTAATACCATGCACACATGTGAACGATATGATGAGCTTCACATACAGTGCCGTGGATCGTTTTTTGAAAAAACACTACCCCAGTACCATCGTTATCGCGCTTAGTGACAAGTACAAAGGAAGAAACGGACAAACAGTAAAGTACTTGTGTACTCTTGCTGGTATCAGAATTTTTTTGGAACAGCACAAAAAATGGACCAAAGAACAAATTCGCAAAGCGATGAGCCAATTTTCAACCGATGATGATATCATCTTTGGTAGTGTTGAAGAAGAAGAAGAAGAAGAAAGTTCATCTTTGTTGTCGCCAATCAAAGAAAAAACCATTTCCAAAAAGAAAGTCAGTTTTGAAGAAGAAAAAGAAGAAGAAGAATATGTCCCAGTGCCCAGAAAGAGAGATCGGTCCGTAGAAGAAGAAGAAGCGCAGCCTAGCAATGTGCTTGATATTTTCAAAAAGCTCGGAGCCGATTTGCTTTCACAGCAAGAGAACTTTCTGAAACAGGTGCGTGCAGAACAATTGCGCTTTTTGAAAAGTGCTAAAGAGCATATTGGTCAAGAAGCGATTTACGCTGCCAGCAAGAGCAAAGAATACCAAGAAAAGTTGGATCAAAGCATCCAAAAGCGTGTAGACGCTGTCGAGGTTATTGTTCGAAAAGAGATGGAGCCCAAGATCCGTGAATCTTTATTGAAAAAGATTCGAACAGAAGAAGAGAACAAGCTTCGCGAACAGGTCTTGGTAGAAATGGACGATCTCGGCAGATCTCTCCGCACTCAAGGAGCGAATCAAATCTTTTCCTTTTCGCTAGAGAAGCAATCAAATGACACCTTTTTGGAAACTGATACGAAACGCGCTTCCGAATTGGCCAAAAGTTATTTTTCAAAATAAAATTATTTTTTCAAAAAGAGAATGAGTGTGGGGTACAAAGTTATTAAAGTTGATAGTCCATGGAAAGAAACAGATGTAACCGTGTTTGATGGTGATATCGTTCCTATAGTAACAGCAAACATACTAGCATCTACTATTGGTCTAAAAGGGTTTTTGGAAAAAAAATCACCAAAAGATTTAATAGATGGTGATGGCATATACAAGTCAAAAAACGGGAAGATAGTGAAATGTTTATGCACGCTTGAAGGAATATTATTGTTTATGAAACAATGCAGAAAGTGGGATGATCAGAAAATATTAGACAGCGCGCGCTTGCAGTTTAGAGATGAAGCTAGAATCATGTCTGTTTCTGCTATGGACCTGCCCAAAAAAAATCCCAAGCGAGTGTTTGAAGAAACTTTAGAGCTTTTACAAGAAGTCAAAGCTGAAAACCAAAAACTGAGACAATTTGTTTTAGATGTTGTATTGCAGTCGGGCGCCTACAAGGAAATGATTGATCAAAGAATAGAAGAACGCGTAAAAGCAGTGGAAGAAACAATAAGAAAAGAGTTGGAACCTAAAATACTTGAAGAGCAAAAAGCTATCGAAAAAAAGAGATTCAAACATTTTTATTAAAATAAAGATGGATTATTGGGGTGTGTTGATTTATGTATCCATAATGTGGCTGCTAACAGTAAATATGCTTGGAAAATGCACAGAAAGAATTGCAATGATTATATGGGGTGGCGAAAATAGAAGCAGAGAAACGAGATTTCCCATTTATCAGCAACAACAATCAAATTAAAAAAATATTTCTAAATTTTTCGTCTTTTATTTCGGGGATATTTAGCTTCAAACCCTTCTTCAAAAGCACGACTCTCGATATCAGCCGTCTTAAACATAGTTCGAATATCGCGTTCAAAATCCTCTCCGCACTTGGTGTTTTGCTTCTCATCCAGCGATGGATCATCCTTATAAAAGTTTAAAATCACATGAAGTACCTTTTCGTTGATATATTCCTGCTTAATGTCGGCCTTTCGTTTGATCAAATTAAGCTCGCGAAACTTTTGAAGAAGTTCTTGATTCTTGCTGGGATCTTCCGGGCAAGCGCGCAAAGCTTGCTGCCAATGCATATTTTCTATATACAAATAAGGCTTGTTTGGATCTGTAAGCTCTTTGATGCGCCATAGAACTTCCCCCTGCCAATTGCCGAGGGGGCTGCAATAAAATCCGTCTTCATCTTCATGGCCCAAAACTTCTTCAGCCTTTTCCTCGTCCACGGCTACCATGGCGCCAACAAAATCCAAATAAGAACCACCAGTTTGATGCATAGCATAGTCTCTCCATTCGCGGATATAACGGATAATAATTTCCCCCATCTTTCGACATAGATCCTCCAGGTTATCTTCTCGTTCTTCATCTTTAAGCTCTTCAATCTGAGAAACGTAATACTCTAAAAGCTCAGGCAGCGTCATCAACTCAAAGTCTTCCTCTTCCTCTTCCGCTCTTTCTCTTTTGTTCATTTTCTATAAAAAAATTTGAATTCAAAAAAATTAAATTATTAAAACAACTGAATTTTCTGCCAGGGGAAGGGGTGGGAAAGTGTTTTCTGGCCCGCCCCGATGCTAACAAGCATATTTGAAGCATATAAAATTAAAAATATTTTTTCTTTTTTTAGGAAAAAAAGCGAACGACCACAAAAAAATATGTGAACCACTCGAGACATAGCACAACGTGCCGCTCTCGAGGTAGGAACACTCATAGGGTGTATACAAAAAGTTGGTATGCGGCACTCCTTACCAATAAAAAAGTTGAAAAAAAATGAAGAAAAACTTTTTGTTTGAAAAAAATAAATTGTCATAAAAATTTAATTTTTATTCTTCGCTATTGTCATTCAGAGATTTGGAGATTGTAATAAGAAGTACAAACAATTTGTAATCAATGGTATCTTCTCCTTTGCGCTTGTATTGCTTTACAGAATCATTTTCGTTTTCATATACTGCAACAACATCTCCAACTAGATAGCCAATAATTTGCCGGCGTCCAGTACGTTTTCGATCAAACGGTACTTGAAATGTATCTAAATATTCATCTAAATGGTATGAAAGATAACATTCTCCGCAGTGACGTATCTTTGTTGTATAACCACTTTGCTGTAAAGCTTCTAATCGTTTTATGGGACTGTCTTCACCCTTTTCCATTTTTAAAAAATAAATTAAAATTATGGAGGGGTCGGTTTTCCCCAAAGATATATATCTTTACTTATTCGATAAATGCTTGGGACCACGCGATCAATTGCTTCTTAGTATGACTTGCAAAAAGCTGTATTCACTTTTCACTCCTTGGAAGCGCAAGTTTATGTCGCTTGATCTTGAACCGAGAAAAGAACCAGAATGGGCCATATGCGATGAAAGAGAATGGGACGAGTGTAAAACGTGCTTTATGCGTATCAAAAAAGAAAATATGCACAAGCATAAGTGTATGTTTAGAATGCAAGTGCTTCGTACTTGTCGCAAATGTATGGTTCCATTTTCGGCAAAGCGTTACAAATGGCATACTTGTATGGGCAGAATAACAGCTGGAAGGATATGCGCACAGTGTAAAACAATACACAAAAGACCATATGATTGCATATTTAAAGAGACGAAATGTGTGAAATGTTCTCGGAATTTGCCAGCAGAGCTCTTTACAAGACATGTGCAATGTGAACTTTGTGATGACACTGTAATAGGTCCTTTAGGCTGTTTTACTTGCAGCATCAAAAGGTGTTATGAGCATAAGAAGTTTCAATGCACTTTTTGTTGTGAGTATTGGGACCCATTTGGAATTGAAACAACACATAACTGTAAAGATGCACGCGGAAGAGTAACATGTAACATTGTAAAAACTTTAAGTAGTGATAATAATACTGGTGGGATAGTTTATTGGGATCCGGATGAATACACTTATCCTGGATTATTTCATACATATGTTCTAAATGAATACGTTGCTATTTATTTTGTAAAATCTTTAAACGAAATACCTACTATGATGTTTATGCGCGATAATGTGATGATTTTTTTGGGCGAAACGCAGTTGGCATCGTTTAGTGCTCTAAGTGATTTTATGTGGATTCGTTCTGTTGTTATTCCTGATAAACCACCACGTTATTGTTCGCGGTGTATGGCAACCAACAAATCAAACTATTATAAGTGTTCTCGCTGCAAACGCACCAAATACTGTAGCCAAGAATGTCAAGAAGCAGATTGGAAATATCATAAATATGATTGTTTGAGTTAGTTGGATAAAAAAATGGAGAAGGAAGTTGTTAATAAACCTCTAGTCAGATTGCATGGAACTTGCACAATTTTGGGCGAAAGTATCTTGTACCGACAGCATCTAATAGAGCATTTAGAAGATGAAGTTGGTACGCTTTATTTGCATTCTAAAGGTGGGCAACAAAAGATCTACTTAAAAGACTGCAATCATATCCAAGCGTTTCCGGAGCAGCGTTTCTTGTTATTACATCATAGCAAAAACAAAGTTTGGACTCTACAACCCGATAATTTTGAAGCTTGGAGCAAAAATGCAGCTGAATGGATCAGTTATGTTCGCCAAATACCGTTGTGGCAAATTAAATTAAGTGGAAATAATCCAGCTTCATGGGGATACCGACTCTCACCATTACTGGAATGGAATGTGTGTTTTTTTAGGCTTTTGGGTTGTAAGTTATTTTATTATGCCAGCATAAAAGATGAGGCACCTTTAGCAGAAATTGATATTGCTGGAAAAACCGTAAATCGTGATGGAGAGACAATCTCAATCGGCGCTAAAAAATGGGTAATACGCTTGGAAACGCTTCCCTTGGCCAAGCAGTGGTTAATATGTTTAAGTGCGGTAACGTTTGTGAAAAAGAACAAGTCTGTATCCAACAAAGAAGCTCTTTTGTTCTTTTTAAATTCGGGAGAAGAGAAGCGTAATAGTGTTGATACTATAAGTTTTGCTCGCGCAGAATATAAACCCAGGCGCCGCAAATCATTAGGCGATCAAGATTGGGAATTTTGAGATTTTGACCAAAAGAAATGAATCTTTTACAGGCAAATATAATAAAATAAAGATATACACACACACAAGTATTACTTACCCGGACTGAGCCTGGAAAAGATCCTAGGATGCGTTTTGTACCATCCGGACCTTCAAAGCATACGCTTTCCATGTTCTTTGTCACTTGGATGTAATCTTCTCGAGTTACATGGGTGCCTTTGTCAAATGCCTTATCGAGCATATCCATAATGGCTTCCATCATCATTTGCGAGGTCCGGCGGCAGGTAGAAAAGATGGCAATTTTAATTCCCGGCACACAAAGCATCAGAGCGGCAGCCGTGCCACTGGTAACAAAGGTTTTCCCGTTACGACGTGCCATGTTTACAAGTGAAAACATGCATTCGCGCTCCAGGTTCCATTCTTCCAGTACACGCGCCTTTTCATCAGCCCATGATTTGCCGTAGATTAGCGGTAAACAGGAGGCAAGAAAAGCTTGGAACACACGGATCTGATCGTCTCCCCATTTGATGCCTAAGCCATTATGGAAAACGTCTTTTACATGTGCCACCAATTCATCTCCTTGCCGTTCTGTTTGTTGCTTCAAATTTTCCACCAAGCGCTCGAAACGGTCTGGAATCACCCGACGCGCTTCCAAGCTCTTCTCTTCTTCCAAAGACCAATGTTTTACCATCTTTGCATGAAATGCATTGACCGTATTAATAACTCTTCGCTTAACCGCCACCATTTTTTTTAAGGAATTTGGCAAATGGTTATCTGGCTCTACAAATTTTGTTTGGGGGTATAAATTATTTTTGAAATTGGAAAAAACACAAAAATGTCTGGTGGATGCCAGGATATTTGCGGCAGCAAGCGGATGGAAAAGGAATTTAAAAAACTAACCCTTCAAGAAGCTTCTAGTATTTTAATGAGAAATGAAGCGGGTATTAATATTTTGCAAAACTTATTAGCTCTTGTTCTCTTTTTATGGATGCTCGCCACCATGATTCCCGGATTTTCACTCTATGATGGAACTGCCAATCAAATTAGTGCTTTTACCCATGCTGGATTTTGGATAGGCCTTCAATTTATTGTGTTATATATTGGTGCTTCGGCCACCAAGTTTGGAATTCATTACTCGGTGAGTGATGGTGTTGTAGAAAAGGGTGTTGGCGCTGCATTTAAGCGCATGTATTGGTACAAGTGGTTGTTATTTCTTGGGCTTATTGCGCACATTTTTCATGCAGTTTTTATGGGCATGGAATCTCAAAATTGCGACAGCACTCTATGCGGCACATATACGTGGGCCTATTGGCTTACGCTGGTGTTTATTTGTATTCACCCCTTTATCCACGCTTGGTTGATTTTTCGTGTGCAAGTATACGAAGCCAACCTCAGCGCTGCTATAGGTTATGATAAGATTGATGCGATCATTTACGGTATTCCCGACGAAGAAAAACCATTTTTGAAACCAGCAAAATATCCTCCGACTTCCGATTTTGATGCGCAAATTAGCAACAACCCGGCACGAGATCGCGTTAGAAGAGCTAAAATCGCAATGAAGAAACGATAATAATGAATAAATTTTATGTTTTCTTTTCTTCCAACGCCTTTTTGCGCTCAATAGCTCTCCATTTTCTACTTCCTCCTTGCTCATAGGGGATATGAGGCACTTTAGGAAATGGTTTTTCTTTCGGAACCAGACATTTTTTTATTTTTTCAACAATCCTGCCTTTCTGGTTTCTTGAACATTTCTTATTCAAAAATTAACGTAATTAAACTTTAAAAATTACCAAGTATTATTGAAATGATGATATATAACCATTAAATAAAACAATTAATCATGTTTGAAAAGAGTTTACAGCGATTACGGGAAAACGATCCAAGTTTGACTGAGCTTAATTTGAGTAAAGACAAAATTGGAGATAACGGAGCAAAGAGTCTTAGTGACGCCTTACGCGAAAACACGAGTCTCGCTATTCTTTATTTATATGATAACAATATTGGAGATGAAGGAGCAAAGAGTCTTGGTAAAGCTTTACGCACAAACACGACTCTAACTATACTTGACTTGGGTCGTAACAATATTGGCCCCAAAGGAGCAAGTGGTCTTAGTAAAGCTTTACGCACAAACACGAATCTTACCGATCTTGATTTGCGGAATAACAAGATTGGAGACGAAGGAGTAAAGAGTCTTAGTGACGCTTTACGCAAAAACACGAGTCTGACTACTCTTTATTTGGGTGAGAATAATATTGGAGCTGACGGAGCAAAGAGTCTTAGTGACGCCTTACGCGAAAACACGAGTCTGACTACTCTTTCTTTGGGTGTTAATAATATTGGAGATGACGGAGCAAAGAGTCTTAGCGACGCTTTACGCAAAAACACGAGTCTTGCTATTCTTTTTTTGGATAAGAATGATATTGGAGATGACGGAGCAGAGAGTCTTGGCGACGCTTTACGCAAAAACACGAGTCTCTCTATGCTTTTTTTGAATAAGAATGATATTGGAGATGACGGAGCAAAGAGTCTTAGCGACGCTTTACGCAAAAACACGAGTTTAGCTAATCTTGATTTGTGGAATAATAATATTGAAGATGAAGGAGCAAAGAGTATTGGTGATGCATTACGCACAAATACGAGTCTAACTACTCTTTCTTTGTATGATAACAAAATTGGAGATGATGGGGTAGAAGCGCTAAAAGTGGCACTATCTCAAAATGGAAGTATTATTAACTATCTTTCCACTGATTACGAAATAATCCAATACGGTGAGCGAAACAAGCGGGCACATAAAAAAGTGAAAGAAGCGATAATCCCCATTTTAGTAATTGGTAACTTATGGGATCCAAAAGATGATCGATTTAAAGTAGCAGCCGACGATAGTGCTTTTGAAAAATTTCTTCATCAAACAGGTAGTCAACAGCGAAACAATTATTTTTTTCAAATAGCAAAAGAATTGTGGGCAACACGCCACGATTCCGTCTGGTGGACAGACGAAGAGCGGGAAGAAGCTAAACGCGTTTTAGAAGAAAACAAATTGGTACAAACGTGTATTGCTAGCCATATCTGTGACAACAAGGCTATATTGATGGAAGTTTCTGATCCGACACAAGTCTTTTGCTCTAGCTACTGTCAGTTTATGCATTATACGGGTGCGCCAGATTTGCGAGGGATGAATGCAGAGCAAATAAAACAAGCATTAAATTAAATTTTTATTTTCCACCACCATTCCACTGCCAATTATTTTTGGTTAATACACCATCAGTGTCTAAAAAGAATAGATACTCATACAGCGTTCTCAGCGGAATGAGTTCCTTATACTTTGCGTTACTTGGCTGTGTTGCTGAATTTTGTGTCAGCATCTCTCGCGGTTGAACGTCTGTATTTTCTTCTCCTTTAGAGGCATTTTCCTTCTCTTGGCTGATACGCATATTCAACTTGAAATTAAAAAACTCATTCACGTCTCTTTTGGCTCTGTTTTGTTCTTCGCTTGTCAAAGCACTTAAAACTGGTAGCTCCATGGGAGTTAAAATTGCTTCTAGTGGTAAATCGCATCGCGGCGCGACAGCTACAGTCCAGATCAAGTATTCATACAAATGAATCATCTGATACGAATATTTTTCCAATAAAGAAATGAATTCTTGCATAATGTGATTGGGATCGGTACCAGCAACCACGGCCGTACTGTAAATGGTATCCAAACGATCATTCTGAAGCATTTCCATGACGCGAGTTTGGTGCTCAAATTCGTTCATAACTTTTTGCATATCTTCGTCGGAAAAAGTTCCCTCTTTGAAAGGAATGAGTCCACCAGTTACTGAGATGAAGAGCATTTTAAGTTGGTAAATGCTATGTTGAAAGCTGGTATATTTTTTGTGCCAAGCTCTGTTGATTCCTCCGGGTGGTGGTTTTTGTCCTTTGGGTAAAACTCCTACACTGGAAAAAAGCGATTCCAATGGAGAAGCATGAACAAGTCCGGGCATACAAAATTGAATGCAGATAGACGCTTTTTGCTTGGACATTTCCTCATCATAATGTGAAAGGGCATTCATAATTTGTGGCCGGATGCTAACAAAATCAAAGGGAATGCTAGTTACCAAAAGCCGATATTGCCCTTGGTTGTTATACTCTAAAGCTGCTTTTGATGATGGAAAAATAAGAATATCTAAATTCTTAATTTCATCTCCTCCGGTACCCAAAGCATCTTCATTCATAGCGTCCATCAAGTTATCATAGTCGTTATCACTATCAATGTCCATGGACTCTGCTTCTTCTTCTTCATCAAGTAACATTCCTCCATTGGGATCTAAATCAGGAACCCCAAAATAATTATCCGATCCGCCCCTTGAAAACATTTTTTAAAAATGTCAGAGGGTTCGAAACGCGCACAATCTGTAGTGGATTTTGCACAAAAACAAAAGGACGAAACTTCTTGGTATCAGCGAATGCCGGTTAAACAGACAAGAAGCGTTTGCAAAGAAGATTTATTAAAGGAAAAAAGTAAATAAAAATCATTTTTATTTTATTTTTTCCTCTTCCCAGAATTTGAAGCTGATGCCGTTTCATCGTCATTATAATCTTCAAAGCTTTTTACTCTGGGTAAAATCACCCAATAAGTGTTTGTTGTTGCACTTTCTTCTGGTAGCTCTGCGCCCGGGAATCGCTTTTTAAATTCTCGCTGGTGCGCTCTGGAAAATAGTCGGACTCCATAAATGGGAACACAAATATATTCATTGGTAATTTTTACATCAGGAAAACTGGAACGCGTTAGCGCGTTTTCGGCGCTTTTGTGCAAAGAATCTTCTATAAAATCTTCTACTTGATCAAAAATACCATTCAAGCTCCGTTTAAGCATGTGGGAGGACCCCCTTTTTATTATTTCAATCTATTTGTGCATTCTGTCATATACAAGTCAATACGCTTTTGTGAGTTTGCATCCAAATTATCATAATGGTGTCTACGAATCTTATTGAAATAAGAAAGTGCTTGAGCAAAATGATATTTTTGCATTAAACAAAAACCCAACTCTTCATCCAAGACCCAATCATAAATGTTGGTTTCGATAAAAAGGGGTGATCGACTGTGGTCAATTGGCGGCGCATGCTCCGCTGCTGTCCCATAAATTACGCAACGGGTATAATCCTGCTTCTGTCGGTAATAAAGTGCCAAATAATAGAGCGGTTCTTTGCGAAAAATACCATCATAAGCACCTACAGCAGTATGCATAGCTTCTTCGTATTGTGTTAAATTTACTGGATCTTTTCGCATTTCCATTAAAGCTAGACGGTAATAGGCATAAAAGTTGTAATTGGTCATATTTTGGACGTTTTGATGCTGTTTGTAATAACGCTCTGCCTGCTCAATGTTTCCCAGATCTTCATGGCCTCTGGCTAGATAATAGAGTGCGCGAGGACGAATATCCTTTTCAACGCTACCAAGTGTATCTAGCCACTGCTTTAAAAGCTTTACATCGCGTTCCAACTTTTCTGGTCTACTTTTTCCGTCCGCATGATCGTTGACCGCAATATCATTATAAAATCCAAAATTTACAGTGCGTTCTGGCTTGAAAATGTTGTTATTCTTATTTTCACAATGTAAATATTCATGAGTCCATAAGCGATAACGACAATGCTCTTTAAAAATCTTTGTTCGTACCAACAAATTTAAAGAATTATGAGGATGCCCCGGCAAAGTAGCGTGCATCTGAATCACATTTACTTCGCTTTGAGGAGTGCTCAGCGAATGTGTTGGTCTGACAGTAAAATCTGCATCTAAAAGCAATACCCAATCATCTTCACTATCATGAAACGCCTCTCGGCATTCATTGCGGCTAGTCTCAAAGTTTGTAAAGTTGGTGCGATGTATCCAAACTGGTATACCGGTACAATTGCTCCAACGCACAGCCAGTTCCAAAGTTGTATCAGTAGAACCCGTATCACAAATAAAGACCCCAGTAAAAAGAGAACCAGTCATACTATTCAACAAGCGAGGTAACGCTACTTCTTCATTCTTTACCATGATCAAAGCTCTTATGGCGGGTGGTGTATATGAAATTTGCGGAGCTAATAAGGTAGAACAATACACACTAGCAGCCAAAACAAGAACCGCCCAGACATAATAAACCCTTTTCACTTTTTCTTCTTGGGAATAACGCTCCTTGACGGTGGTGGGGTAATTCTTTTTTTCTTCTTCCCGGCTGTTTTTTTGACTTGTTGTCGTCTTCGTTTCTTTCGAATGGGGTTTTGGGGGAGCTTCTTTGTCCATGCTGCGCCGGGTTGCAAATCAAGTTTGAGCCCCTCCTCCTTATTTTCAAAAATCTGAAGCACAAAGGATTTGAAAATGGGCACACCTGCCTGCAATAAAGCCATGCGCGTATAGGCCAATTGAAGCTGCCAGATATTCTTCTTGGTGCAGGGAACATCTTCAAATCCAGCTACTTGAAAAGTACCTTGTTTGCGAAGAAATCCTACCGGAGCACCAGTCTTAATTTCATAAAGAATTAAACGACCCTGAGAATCAACAGTAATAACATCTGCTTGGGTCAATTTAACCACATCCGTAGTAAGCTCTACAGGCACTTGAGCTGCTTGTAGGCGCTCTCCATTAGCCACAAAATAAGAAAGAATTTTGTGAGTCATGGGATGCATCTTTTTAGGATGCTTTCCCTCTACCATATCAGAAATCTCTTGATCTACACGAGAGCCCTGCGCTTTGGTAGAGCCCTTAACTTTTACGTTAGTCTTGCGTCGAGAGCGGTTGCTTTTGTAATGAGGATAAAAAATGTATTCCAACGTCTTGTGTACGCCACCACAAGAAACATTAACGCCATTCTTTTTAAAGCGATAACATCTAATAGCCGGATCATAATGCGCTGACTGTGCTACAGGAGAATGAAGATGTCTAGCTAAATCAGTATGCAAAGCGTCTATAGGCGCAGAGGTGTAACAAGAACCAGGAATATGAGTTTGTTTCATAGTTTTTTGTAATTTAAAGGTTGGAAGGTGATGGAAAATTGAATAATATGCAAAATTTATTTACATAAATGATTATTTTTTTAATTTATGTTCATAAGAACGATCATATTTTGACCTCGTTACTTTAAATTTTCTTAAATGCATACCTTTACACACAGACCAAAATACCGGGCGAGCAAATCCAGATATTAAAGGAATTAAATTTTTAAAACACGGTACGCGCTGCAGGCACAGTATTAAACAAACTAATCTATCCAAATCTTTATGCGCTTCTTCTTCACAAATATAACATATATGCTCAAAACATGTAGGAGATAAATGTGGTTCCATCATTATGATATGTCCGCAACGACGCTCTAGTTTTCTTGAAGAAGCGTTATGAACAACATGACATTGTTTTTGATAGTAATTATCAAGATTAAATGTGTCTGATTGCGAGATATAAGATGAAAGCGTGTCGCAGCATCTTTGACACATTCCATAAGTACGAGAACAGTATTTAACTGGCGCAACATTAAAAAATTCACATACAGACGGACCAACACATTCTTCCTCTTTTACACGATGAATATATGCTATAATTACACTTCTTACAATGTCTCTTGGTGTATAAATATCCATCATAATTTTTACACCCTCTTCTTCTTTTTTTTTATAAATATTTTTTATTCAATTAAATTAGTTTATGTGGATAAGAATATGTATAAATATTGAAGAAATAATTATGATCTATTCGTTCTTTTGTCACTTCAAATTGAACCAAATGCTTGTATCCATGCCTTATATGAACAACCGGTCGGGCAAACTCAGATACCAAAGGAATTAAATCCCTAAAGCCATGCATGCGCTTTAAACATAATATCAACCAAACAAGTCTATTTAGCATGTAACTTGCTTCTTCTTCACAGAAGCCACAAGTATGTGTTGAGCAAGTAGAAAATAAAGAATCGCTGGGACAGATGCGCGCACATGGCCGTAAAGTTTGATCATACGAACTAACCCATCCTTTAAATTCATGACAAAATGTATATACTGAAAAACTACATCGTCGCTGCTGATACAAGTCAAAACTAGCATCTTTTGTTTCTATTATGTAGCTCAAAAGCCCACGACCACATTTCTTGCACAAGTTTTTTTTCCTGGTATGTTTATGGCGTTTGCAGCGCTTAAATGGCTCTACGCTAAAAAACTCACATATAAGCGATCCAATACATTTATCGTTTCCTGTTTGCTTGATATGCTGCTGAATAACACAATTTACAGCCCGCTCCTTTTGAATAAAATTCATTTTTATAAAAAAAATAAATGAGTGATCAGGGGTCTGTAGTTTCTTTTCAAGCAAAGCATCAACGCTATACAATGGATGAGCTTTATGAAATTGGTGAAGCTTCCTACAGAAACGTTCCATTGCGCCGAGCGCAAGAAGGAATTCCTGTCATAAATTTTGATTTTTGGGAACTTTATCCATCTTGTGTGAAAGGGAACGTGGCAGCGTGAGTGATAAAATAAAATAAAAAAAAAGGAACATGTTTTAAAAAAAAAACTAAAGTAATAATAATGAAGGGGTGTAGTGTTATAAATTTAAGTTTGCGGCAGCAAGTCATCTTGTCTGAATGCATCCAACTGGCAGAAGCTTCTGAAAATACAAATAAGAACAGCCGGCATGGTTCCGTAATAATTCTCAACTCACGAATACACGCTACTGGTTCAAACAATAATAGAACGACCAGAAGAGGGCAGCAGACGCCTTCTGAATGCGCTGAACGCGCCGCCTTGTCCTATTTTTTTCGGGGTAGAAACCAAGGTTATGGGAAACAACCGCCGGAGTATTAGAAATTATAGAGATAAGCCAAAGTCCAATAAGATTGATCTTTGGGTGGTTCGTTTAGACAAGTTTGGAAATTTAAGGGGGTCTATACCGTGCAATATATGTTTATTAGCTATGAAGGGGAAAATACGTAGAGTTTATTATTCAACAGATGATGGTTGCATTGCCGTGTTGCGTGTATGTGATGTTGGCTTTACTTATCATACACGATCACAAAGAGAACACAAGTGTAATGAAAAAATAAAGGAATATAATTTTTAAAAAATAATTATGAAGAGGGGTCGTTACAAAAATCCTCGTATCTATTTTTATGAGCAATTACTAGCTCATGAAGCAGGTGTTGTACTTTTTGAACAGCTACCTACACTTTGTGGTACTTTCAGGCCCGAACAGCGTTTAATTGTTCGTAGAATTATTTTTGGCTCTGGCGCCGTTGTATTTATGCCCGACGATATTATTCGAAGCGTAGAAGATGCTAAACAAGCTATTTTTCTTTATGGCGACAATGTTCCTGTCTGTTTAGAGTTTTCGGGTATTTGTCCTGCGCATCATGTGGAAAAGCTTCCTTGGTTTCGAATACCCAAAAAGTATCAAATGATTGAAGACAAGCCCCGCAAATATGATCGTGAATACCATCGCGAAGGCGTTGTTGCTTGGCTGGGAGAACTTATTTTAGATGTTGATCTTAGTGAGGATGGAGATAATCCTTATGATCGCCGAGGAATTTGCAAGTGTGTGGGGAAACGCAAGTGTTGTGATATATGTTGGAAAACGTTTCTTCGCCCCGCACAGCGCGTTATAGCCCATTTACTCAAAGATGCAGGAATTACTGCCTATTTTTTTGTCTATTCGGGCAGAAGAGGCTTTCATTGTTGGATTGTTGATCCACACGTTATCATGTGGACCAAAGAACAGCGAAAAACCTTTATTAGAACGTGGGACACGCTTCATACTCAAGATACATCATTTACCGATGAAATTTTGGAGCTTTTAGAACCATCTTTCCGTGATAATCCGGTACTTTTAGAGCGCTACAAAGAACCATTGCATCATAAGCGTAAAGCTTGGAAACAAGCAGTGTTTAGCGCGCTATATCCCAAGTTTGACATTCCCGTTTCTGAAGATACAACACACAATCATAAAATGCCGCTAATGTTGCATCCAGACACTCATCAGCTTTGTATTCCTATGGAAGATGACGGTTTGGATTTCTTACCTTCCCAGAATCGTTTTTTGCCTAAAGACGTTACCAAAGCAATTTTGGACAGAGCAATTATTCCCATTAAAAAAGCTTTGGCAAAAATAAAATGAATTATTGTAAGGGGTTTGTCAAAGATGTTGTAGAAAGAATCTTAAAAGAACCTTCGGGTTGTTGTTCTTGTGATACTAGAAAAAGACTCTGTAAAAACTTTGCTGCCGATTATACGCATTTCGGAGAAGATGTTGATGTTTGGACTCTAGTAACCGATTTTGAATTTTTAAAATATCACGAAACTATGTATCCAAATATAGTCTTAACATATTTACATAATTGGAACAAAATAGTACCAACAAAAGAAGATCTCCAACATTTTATTACGTATGTGCAGTGGTTTGTGCGTATGCATGGGTTATCTTTAAGCGACCATATGGCTTGTTTGAATGACAATGTACCCAATTATTTAATTTGTATCAGCAATTCACCTCGTAGTATATGTGTAAAAGTTTATGATGATGTGTGGGATTATTACAAAAATAGAACCCATAGTGAGTTTGAGTTTGAAAGCGGTGATATTGAAAGAATGTATTTTCGGGATTGGATTAAATCATTTGAATAAAAATTCTCTTTATTTCTCAAGTTCTTTGAACAATCCAATTGGATCCGTCTTGATTCTCTTTTGTGCTGCTACATACTTTTCGTCGACTTTATATGAATTATACAGCCACATGATTCCATCTTCAATTGGCTCAAGTAACTCTCTTGTTCGTTTGGTTCTAGATTTGAGTTGTTTTTTGGTCGCGAATCTATTCAAATAATATGGTGCACGATCATTGTTCTTTTCAGGAACAGTTATTGTAATTGTGCAGTTATTATTTGTATTATAGTAAACAGATATAGCATTCTTCATGTGAATGTTGCTTTCGCGTTTATGCGAGAACGTACCAACCGTTTCAAAAGCTTTTAGCGTTTCTACTTTCTCCAATGCGTATACCGCTTTAGGCGGTGCTACGCGCTTTGCATCCTTCAAAATATAATTGTTTAAATTAGCTTCAAGATGTTTTTCCAGAGCATTTTCTGCTTCTTTGAAAACTGCTTGAGCGTCTGTGACAGATGCTTTAGCCTTTTCCAGACCTTCTTTAGTTGATTCATATGCTTCTAAAACGTTTGACATTTTTCTTCACAACTCCTCTCTTTCAAAAAAAAAATTAAATTAAAAAATATATAAATGAGTGGGCTACAGGTTCAAAATTGGAATTACGTGCCGTTTGGCAGCGCTGATGACTACACGCAGTGGGTATGTCGTGAACTAGAACTTGTTTGCAAAATTGAAGATTGTTTTATGGATCTAATTACTGAGATGCAAGAAACTGGAGAATGTCTAAAATTTGCAAAGACTGACATGAGTCATGAGTTTTATATGCGTGCTACGGGATCTGGGGACCCGTATGTTGTTACAATGGCATATTATTATGAATGTACTGCATATATTGATGGAATAATTAGGATACGTCGTCTAACGTTGGAATAATAATAAACGTATTTGTATTTAATGAGCTTGATGCTTTGCAAGATGAAACATTTTTTGGAAGGAGGAATTTTGAGAAAGAAATTAATTTCTCAATTAATGTAAATTATAAAAATAGAAGAAAGCAAACAAAAATGAGCAAACGTCCATTCTTTTATGATGATGTTAAATCATCAAAGAAAAATAAACCACAAGAACAATATGATCAAGTTCCTTATTGGTTGTTGTTTCTTTTGACGCTTGCAACGCTAATTGGTTTATTGGCTGTTGGTCTGACACTAAATAACCGCCTTGTAGCACAAAGCTCGCAAATTAAGACGCTTAAAATGGATACGATGCATTTACAAACTGATGTGGTATCTTTAACGATGACTCAAAATTTGCCTTTTGCAACGCGTATTATTCAAAATGGAACTGTTTCACTTGGATTTCCACGCATTGCCGGAATTGCTGTCGTTTCTACAGCTGATTTTTTGGATTATGTTACTCTTGAATATAGTCTTCAAGAGATATTGCTGACATCCACTGGAGTGCCGGTAACCATGTTAAAAATATCAGAGACACCTCGTCCTATTGTGTTTAACGGTTATAGTCCACTTCCTACCCAGCCTAGAGACAATGATTTACGAATGCAATTGGCTCTATTTTCACCCGGGATTAATTTGTTGGATGTGTTGACTCAGAATTTTGAATTATTTCCCTATTCTTCAAGGACTGCCAGTAAAATTTTGTTGGAACCCAATTGTGTTTTTTCTACAGAATGCCAGCCGGAATCATCTCTATCTCCATTCTTTGGTTCCAGTTTCCCTACCTTTAACAGCGTTAATCTCTTTTCTAATAATAACGCTCAGCCAGGAGTTGCTGTAATGGAATTTATTTGGGGGCAAAATACATATGCGTCTATTCCGGCTCAGTACGACTTTATTGGAACCACAGTTTCTTTTAACAGCACAATTGAGATGCAAATGCCAGTGTTGTAAAAAATAAAATTTTATTTATCCAAATAAATATTTGTAAAGCCACTCGCCGACATAGGTAGAGAAAATGAAAGAAGCTGCTCCCAAAGCAATGAATGAAAACGATAGTGCGCTTGTTGGTTTCCCTACTTCATTTTTTTCCTCAATTTTTTGACCCATATTGTTACAAACAAAAATAATAACAAAAGATATGCAAAATTAATAATATGCATATTATAAAAATGAGAATAGCCCCCATCACTTTTGTGCATAATTGATCGTAGTAGCGTAAAGGAGTTCCCCTAGAAAACATGAACGGAGACCCCCCTTTGGAAACTTTAGAAGAATATGAGCGCGAAATGGAATATTTAATTCAATTGGATCAAGAGATGATGCAAGAAGGAAAAGAAAATACATAAATTTATTTTAAATACTTTTGATGAACAAAAAATTGCTGCTGTTTAAGCTCCCAACCTTCTGAAAGCTGTTCTTTATCAACTTTAGCTTCATCACTGCTTATATAATAATCAGGACCCATGCCATGAGAAAATGCGGCATGTCTCCATATAGTTGCACCAGAATACTTTTCTTTGCAAAGCGTACATATTCGTATATAAAATCCATTAGTTTTAAATTTTACATAGTCCAAATCTCTTGCATCACATCTAATTTCCATACCAATACATAAATCTCCGTATTCTTCCATATCACATAACGATCCATATTTATCCGTAGTCTTTTTGTTGCTTCCTACAAAACGGACCTTTTCATCAAAAAAGCGCTGGCGCAGCTCGACACCATTTAGGATAATAGCTTCTTTAAGCTCTTTTTGATATTTAAGTTCTTTAATTTCGTTATCCAATTCCTTAATTTCATCGCTAATATCTCTTTTGCGTTTTAGAAGCACTTCACGTTTTTCTTCCAACCCCTCCATTTTTTAAAATAAAATTATGGAGCCCGATTTTGATAATGATATCCCATTACAATCTCCAACTCAAGTAGCGGCGCCAGCGCCAACACCACATCCAACTGAATTGATTGAAGAAGGTTCTAAAGTTAGTCCTTTAGAGTGGGAGGAAAAATACAAGGTGGCTTCTGCTGAAGCTTATCAGTACGGAATATCGCTTTTGGAAGAAGATGAAACAAATCCAGAACTTTGGAAACTTTGGGCGGTAGAAGAAAAGGAAGAGGAAAGACCACTACGCATTATGCAGCGCTTGGTGCCTTCAAACAAGTGGTCGCAAGTTTACCGGGTGGAAGGTATTATTAAAGGTCGAGCAGAACGATATGCATGGATATTTCAAGATCATGATAAAGAAACTAGAATGATGTGGGATACAGAGGTAGAATCGGTCCAGCAGCTAGAAACTTATAGAACCACAGAAGGAGATATTGATGTGGTTAAATGTGAAGTTAAATTGCCCTGGATGATGTCCAATCGGTTGCTTTTAGGCGTTCAATCTTGTCGTTATACTGAAAACGGAACTCATACTTATGCTTATCAAACTTCAGATCACTATTATTTTACCAAGCATTTTAAAGAAACGGTGCACCAAAAATGTTACATGGTTCCCAATTGTATTGTTTTTATTTGGTTATGTCCCTTAAATAACGGGCTCTGCAGCATCAAAATGATTGTATGCTTAGAGCCAGGACCACTTTACTTGGCAGCGCCAAAGCTCAATTATTCTTATCCATGGAAATTAATTGATCGGGTCCGATTATGGGAACACGTAGTAGACAAATGGAGAGAATATTATCCTTTAGATCCAAAATTGGTTGAGAATCGGAAATGAAGAGTAGAAAGTATTAAAGATTTTTTTTGTACCTCAATAAAAGAAAAGAGAGTAAAAAAATGTCTACTGCTCCACCTCTTATAGGAACAAAACATCCAAACGATCCAAAGTATCAGAAATATAAAAAATTTTACAAAAACAGCCATCATCATCACGAAAATGATGGTTACTGTAATAATGGTTGGATTTGGTTGTTTTGGTTTTTGATGGTGGGTGGGTTTATTGCGGTTATTATTGTTGTCCCACTTACCTATCCGCACCAACACCATCCTACATATGTAGTAACGTCGCGGCAAGAAATTCAAAATCCCATTATCAGAAGAGAAACGCCTCCACGATCTGCTTGTAAAACTGGAGAGCGGTTTGATGCCGATTTGAATCGCTGTGCGCCTCAAATGCATGTACCTTTAGCCTTTGACGGTTCTCTTATGGATCACCAAAAAGCTCCTTGTGATTCTTTTTACAGAGCCATGTGTGGTCGTTGGAATGATGAGCATATGAATGATAACAGAGCATTTTCTTATGGCTATGCCAAAAACGAGGCGCGTATTGCTAAACTCGTTGATTTTGAAACTGAATTTCGGAACGGAGTTATTCGCCCATCACCATCTACATCGTCCATAACAGATTTTTATCGGTCTTGTATTTCTGCTTCCATTTCTCACGTAAACAAAAAGAGTGCAGTTTTGCAACATAAACACATGCTGCGCAAAATTCTAGGCAATGCAAAAACAGTGGCGGATATGCCCAAAGTTATTGGAAGATTGGCTAGATACGGATATACGGCACCATTTTCGCTTTCCATTGAGCGCCACCCAACACAACCGAGAATGATTCCGCTACTTACTTGGGATGGATTCCCCCGTGAATTGGACGAATCACACATCATTCTAACGTATCGTAATACGCGAAATATCCATAATTTGGGTATGTTGGAAATGGATGAACATGTTGATTCTGTCGCTGCTATTATTCGCGCCTGTCGGTTACACAATCAAAGACCACTATCTTCCATTACGGATTATCAGCAATATGTGGAGGAAGAATTTCATAGAGACGTTTATCAGTTTCAAAATCTCCCTCAAGACTGGAATGTGCGCGGGCACCATACTATGCGGGGCTGGGATGTTTTTTTTGAAGCGCTGGATGGTACTGGGCTAAGATTTGAACATGACCAAGATGTATGGATGATTGACAAACCCTATTTTGACTGGCTGATTGATTTTGGATTGGGTCATTTTACCTTTAAAGATTGGTACGCATTCGTAGAGTTTTCAGTGCTTTGGAACGGTCACGATTTTGTGCCAGATTTGCCCAGTGATGTTTATTTCCAGCAACATGAACTGAAAGGACCCATTGGACCCGGAGGGCGCTTATACAATCGACTTCCGCGTTTGATGAATTCAACACACTCACAAACAAACGTAGAGCACAAATGTGTAAAAATTACTCAACACTTACTTCCGGGATTGGTTGCTAAAGAGTTTTTGAAAAAACATTTTCCTCAAAAGGACGAAATTAAACACGAAGTGCGTGAAATGGTACAGCATATTATAGATGCTTTCATAGATCAAGTGCAAGCCACACCGTGGATGACGACGGTAGATAAGCAAAAACTAATTGAAAAAATGCAAAATACCATTATTAGAGTTGCCGAACCAGACCAATGGGATGCAGAGCCGTTTGCAGAAAGTATCAGCCCAGACACTTACTGGCGTAATCTCAATATGATTAGACGTTACAGAGTTCAAAGAAACTTGGAATTGTGGAGCAGAGATTTGCCCAACTCATTTGATAGAAGTGCAGTAGCTTTTTTTGCCATCCCACTAACCAGCGTAAATGCATATTTTAGCGGACCAACAAATACAGTAACTGTACTGGCAGGAATTTTACAGCATCCATTTTATACCACCCAATATAACGGTATCAGCAAGTATGCTATTCTAGGAAGCATCTTGGGTCACGAACTCTCGCACATGGCAGATAACAATGGCTTGTATTGGGATAAAGACGGATCTTTTCACCCTAGAGGACTGTTGTCTCCTGTAGGAATGGAAGAGTTCTATAAGCGCACCGAGTGTGTCGTACGCGAATATGGCCCGGCGCCCATGGGCTGCGAAGCGGCAAACGAGCATTACGGAAATAGTACGCTAGGAGAAGATTTGGCAGATTTAACCGGAATTGAATTATCCTGGCTGGCCTATGCCAAGAAGCATCCAAACGCACAACTAGACGACAAACAGCACTTTTTCATGGTGTTGGCACAAGCTTTCTGTGAAAAATATGATCAAAAGCATTTATGCGAAGCAGTAGCTAACGATGTCCACGCGATTGCCATGTTTCGTATCAACAGAACGTTTAGAAACTTGAAAGAGTTTCAAAGAGCCTTTTCATGCCATACCGGACAAGGAATGTGGAAAGAAGATGTTTGCAGAGTATATGGAGCTTAATAAAAAATAATTATGGAAAAAGAGGCGCAGGAACACCAAAACGTTTGGGTAATGCCCGACGATTTTTTAGGCCCCAGTTTTTTTGAGGAAGAAGTTGCTACAGATTTAGAAGCATCAAAAGATGGGCATAAATATAAAGCAGAAATAGATGCTTTTTGGAAACGACAAGATTTATTAATTACAGCAGAAGGTCACAAACAAAAATAAAACTTTTTTTTAAGCAATTGCCAAATCATCATCATAAACGGCACCCGGTTCATCGTCTTCAATAAGATAGATGATATCATATCTATGTGGAACAATTTCGTCTTCTGTAAGCAATGATGCTTTGATAAATTCAGACATTTTTGATCACCCCCTCTACTTTTTCAATTTTTTAAAAAAATATGAGGGGTACCAATTCTTTAACAGAACCCAAAAAACCGTGCAATTGTTTACCACAGTGGCTACATGGTAGTTATGACTGCAAGTATTGTAACGAAAAAATTCCCGTTACCGAAGCGAGTTTTGCAACTACAGTTACAATACCTTGTGGTTGTTCACACACCAAGGTGCATTTTTGTACAATGCTTTTGCATAAAACTTGTGTTGACTTGTGGCAAGAAAAGATGAAAAACACAAAACGAGACCGTTTAATAACAACCGTTCCTTTATCGTGCGATATGCTTGCGGCAAATTTGCCTCTTGTTGCTAAATTACAACTAGATTGTTTACGTGAACATAAGCTTACCGGTATTATGTGTGAAACGTGTCATGTTCGTGAACAAGAACAATGTAAATTTGCCAAATGCAGCAAATGCCGTCAGGTAGCTTATTGTTGTGTTGATTGTCAAAAAGATAATTGGAAGACACATAAACTCAGTTGCAAAAAACCAACAAGCCAAAAAAAACTGACCTTGGATGAATTTGAAGCAACAGATACTACTGTAATGTGTAAATGTATGTCATATATAGCAAAAGAATATACTAAACGCGCTAATACGAATAGATGCAGTAATCCAAAATGCGAAAAGATTGTTGAATTTCCCGTTCGAATGGAAACATATATAGAAAACTGTACCGAAGGAAGTATGATGCACATTGTTCCTATTAAATACTGTGGAATATCATGCAGAAGAAAATCAGCTAAAATGGAACCGTAGTATTTTTATTCCAAGCATTCTTTACAACACACCCCATAAGGAGTGCCCTGAATAAAGTATTCAATTTCCTCAGCGTTGCATCCAATACAGTTATTCATCTTCTTTCCGCGCTTCTTACGGGTAGCTTCATACCATGCCAATCTTGGAAATCGATCATCTCCTCTTTTGGCTTCATCCAAAGCAATTTTACGCGCGTCAATCTCCCGCAAAAGCTTTGCTCTATCGCTTTGTAACAACAAAAGCCAATCTTTCAAATCAGCTGGAAACCCCAAACGAGCATCTCTCAGTGTATAAGCTTGTTCGTAAAGCTTCCGATGTTCCACATAAAGATCCATCAACATACTATTTTCAATGACGTCTTCGCTAAATTCAACGCTATGGTATGGAGCGCTTCGCAGGGCAGGAAATGCGCTTCGCGCATCCAAAAAATCTTCAAAAGCATTGAAAGAAGTTAGAAATTGTTCTGCTTCCTGCTTTTTTGATTCTGAAACTTCTAAAAGCTTTTTGGCTTGTTTGATGGCTGTATTTCGTCTTTTTTTCGCATTAATATAGGCATTATTACTCTTGTTGCCTTCATACACTTCATTGTCTTGTTTCTGTTCCAGTGGAAGTGTTTTTAAAAGCATCTGAGCTTTTTCAATGCTGCTCTTTGCATTATCAAGCTGCTTAATGCTTTCGTTTTTAGAAAGTTTAGGTAAACCAAATGATTGGTAATAGCGCCAATCCTCAAACGTTTTTTTGTATTCGTATTCCGCTTCTCTCATATCATTTATAAAAGATTGCGAATACTCATTGCGTTCTCGGTCTTCTAGTTCTCCAATTTCACTTTCCAAGTTTTGGATTCTTTCTTGTAGGATAGGAATGTCGCTTTCAGTAAGCACATGAACAAACATAATTTATTTATATTTATATTTAAATAATTAAATTAAAAACTAAATAATAATTTAATTTTATTTCAGAAGAAGGGTCTGTTAAATATGAAAACAATTATGGAAAAGGAAAAGATTAAATACTTGGATATTTGTGCATGTATCCCTGACTGGTTACACCAGCCTATAAGAAAATGCGTGTATTGCTACAAGAACGTTGTAACGTTTATAAAATTTTGTGTTATGATACCTTGTGCTGTTAACAACTATAATGTGCATCTAATTCCTTTAGTATTTCATTCAGCTTGTTTTGATCTTTGGAAAGAAAAATTATCTGGAACAATTAGAGGAAGATTAATAGATGCATATCCAAACGTGCAGTCCAATATTAGTAATTATGCTGTAAAAGTAATGAGCGAGCGGTGTCTAAATAGGCATATACTTACCTCAATCTATTGCAGATACTGTAGTGTAGGAGAACAAGTTCGTTGTCACTTTTATCGCTGTTCAAAATGCAGAAGTGTTGCTTATTGTTCGCACGAGTGCCAGAAAAATGACTGGGCAGATCACAAACAAGAATGTTCTAAGCGGCCCAAACAAAACACTCTCGAACTTAAATTTTACAACGAAGATACCGGAGTGTTATGTGATTATATGTCTAAACGCGACAAAGAGATATTACAGCGATCTTTTACAAATTTATGCAATAATTTATCATGCGGTAGACTTTTAAAACAACCGATTGCACGAACCTTTATAAGAACACCATGTAGTTGTTTTAAACAAGAACACACATTTCCAGTTGCATTTTGCGGAATATCATGTCAAAGAAAATGTTTGTCTTAAATAACTTTTTTCTAATCGTTCTTTACCATAACACAACACATACTATATGCCACATAACACACTTTACCTCGAAACTAACACATTCCCGCATCTCTTTGGTGATTCACGTCATTTTCCATAGTTAGTCGTTTCACTTTTCATATTTTTATTTTTTTTAATGACAATTTATTTTTTTCAAACAAAAAGTTTTTCTTTAATTTTTTTTTTACTTTTTTATTGGTAAGGAGTGGCGCATACCAACTTTTTGTATACACCCTATGAGTGTTCCCACCTCGAGAGCGGCGCGTTGTGCTGTGTCCCGAGTGGTTCACATATTTTTTTGTGGTCGTTCGCTTTTTTTCCTAAAAAAAGAAGAAAAAAATATTTATATGCTTCAAATATACTCGTTGGCATCGGGGCGGGTCAGAAAACACTTTCCCACCCCACCCCTTGCCAGCGAAACCAGCTTTTCCCAATAATTTAATTTTCTGAATTTAAAAAAAATTGAATTTAATTTAATTTTTTTTTAGAAAAAATTTATTATGACTGAAATTACTACCATGATCAACGGAGTTGGGCGACAAGTGCGCCAACGCATCACTAACGAGGAATATGTTAGCAATTGTATTGGGTTTGCTTTGGACACAGAAACCAAGTTGGCGCTTGCCGACGTGAATTTAGGAATTCTTCCTGATGATATCAAGTGCACAACTAAGCATCAGAAGGGATATGTATTGACTGTCGGATCTGAGCACAATTCTCCGGAGCTTAATATGCAAAGCCCTGTTTTGGACCAGTTGAAAAAGCTGAAGTGCGGATATGTTTTGACTATGTGGACACAAAAGGCGTGGCAGGATGTGCAGCCAGCGATTGATTATTTGCAGTATGCGTGTGTTTCTAAACAATCCGATGGTGGGTTGGCTTCTAAATTGCTCGATCGACCACAGTTGCAAAAGTTGTTTCAAAACAATAGTGTTGTGGATTTCTCTCGTTATAATACAGTCAAAAGCATCAAAGATGTGTTTCATTTTCCGATTGCTAACGGATCTGCTTTTGTGCGTATTTGTGGAAACCGTGATGCGTGGGTCCGACTTTTTCGATCTGTCGAAGATAGCGGTATCGACCATGCAAAGATTTTGCCGCTTTGTGAATTTTCCACCAACGTCTATATTCAAGGTGTTTTGATTGAAAATGCGGATGAGCAGTTCTTAAGCGATTTGGAAAGCGCCATTGCGGAAGCTAAAAAAGATGCGAAAAAGTTTAACCGTGGAAATTGGGTTCATCATCCAGTCAACCGACTCGTCTTGCGCAAGTTTTTGCATCAAAACCCGGACTTTGCCACTTGGTTGATTCAAGACAAGGAGCGCATGTCGGCCTGGGACGCTGTAGTGCCGGTAGAAGAGTGGAAAGTGGTGCAGCCAACTTTTGGTTCGGTCGTACCGGAAGAGAGAAGCGTTGCCGCCAAGCAAGTCGCTCATGGATTTGTTGAAGAGCCAATCGCTGTTGAAGAGCCTGTATGCGCTGAAGAGCCAATCGCTGTTGAAGAGCCCAAGCGTAAGATGGTATCCGTTGGAAGAAAGCGCCCACCCTCTTACAAGTCTCCGATGCGTGATGCTGAAAAAGAACGGCCGCTTAAAACAGTTTCGGGTGCGAAAAAGAGCCCGCCAGCTTGCAAGTCTCCGGTGCGTGAAGAGGAACCAGCTCTCGCTTCTGTTGCTGCGAAACAGCCCATGATGAGACATTACATGATGCTGAATCCCGATGATTCTGATTCCGATTCTGATGATGATGATGTAGAAGACCCTTATGCCGACCCTGAATCTGATGCGTCTGAGAATAATAAGAAGAAGCGCGAGCGCGAACCTGTCGATGAGCTCGATGGCTTGGAAGAAATGGATTTTGGAGATAAGCAAGCCAAGCTTAACGAGGATGATACGAGATCACCCGACAAGATTTTTGATGCCTCCACCCGCCCAGTGAGTCCCCTTACGGACAGACCTATTGAACCTTTAATCGGATCGGAAATTCTGCCAATTAATTAATTAAATAAAAAAAATTAATTTTCTTTATTAATGGCTTCTTCTTCTTTTTTTTCTTCCTTTTCTCCACCAACTCCTCAACTTTGTGAAATTCAGCGCTTACAAGATGTAATTGCACAACAAGCTAAAGAATTGGAACTTTTGCAGCAACAAGTTCAGGGCATTATCCCTTTTGCAAACGCCTATAGGGAATTGGAGAAAAAGTTTGCCGACTCACAGAGCTTTAACCAGGATTTGCAAATCCGTTTAGCTACAGTTTTGGAAGTGATTGATGATGGATCACAAATGCATTCAATGCAATGTGAAAGCTGTGAAGCGTTCTATGATCAAGCTACCAGGCCTTGTAAGTATTGTGAGGTTGCAGAATCGGTTTGTCAAATTTGTTGCGCTTACCCAAATTTGCATATTTAAAAAATAAAATGTCTGTTGAAAGAGGGGCTTGTTTTATGAATGGTATTCATCTTAGTACTATAGATGATCCAGAGCTGGTGAATCTTGCCATTGAAACGTATTTTAATGCGTTTGAAAGTGATCCTATCGATGTTTCTAAAATGAGGAAACTTGCAAAAAAGAAGAATGAAGTATTTGCCATTGCCACAGAAATAAGACCAATTAGAGGAAGATATGTAGATTGGGTAATCGATACACAGAGTATACGGTGGGAATTGATTACATTAAAAGATGTACCACGCGATTATTATGATCCAACAGTAGAGGTTTTGGTATATGTAAGAATGTTTTATGGAGATTCAGCGCATCCACAATTTATGCATAAAAATAAAATTTGTAAAATTTAAAGAAGCGTTGGATCACAAAGAAAGTAAAGTTTTAATCTGTTAAAGTGAAATAATCATTTTTTATCGAAATAATAAAGATGACAATCTTTCCTAAAAATGAACTCTTTCAATTTATGGCTTGGATGCTTTATACCATGACACCAATGTACGATGTTATGATGAAAGATGCAAAATATTATATGCATAATCGAGAAAAAAAATGCATTTATATACACTATATATGGTTTATTTTTATATACGGTATTGTCCACGGTTGTATGATTTTTAGCATCTATTTGTTTATGCGTTGGAGCAAAGATATTACACAATGGTCGTTTTTCACCGCTCCAATTATTTATATCATTTTAATGCTTTTTGACAAGTTGTGGTTTGTATTTTTCTTTGGTTGGAAAAGTTTAAATTGGACCATTTTTTGTGCTTGGATGATGCTGTTATTTTCTTTGTTATATACTGTTATTGTATCTATATCTGGAAATTTGGAAGAAGCAATTTGGCTACCTGCAGTTTTAACAATACCTTTCAACTTTTTAATGATTTATTCTTTAATATTCTCTTATAATTGGAAGTTTTAATAAAAGCTTTTCATTTCCACAATTTTAATTGCAGATTCTTCATGCTCTCCATAGCTCCCATTCATTACAGCCATCATATGAGGAACCATTTCTTCTGCCAGTGCAAAAAGCGATACATCTTCTTCGTGATAAGGCGCATCCGCATCTAGGTGCACACAAGGAATCCCGCCTATAGGCGCTTCTGGTGGGTAAGCATATGGAGTAGCGTAAAACGCTTCGTGGAGTTCCAATAAATCACTTTGATATTTGCGAGAGATTCCTCCCACCTGTAGAATTTCACTTTCTGTTCCATCTACAGAGACATGAAAGACACTCTTATTACCATCTACACTTTTTTTCAAGCATTCTCTATTCTTTAAACGTCTCATAGTCTTGTCAAGATTGGATGTTCTCAAGAAAAAGATGAGCGAAACCGGGGGAATGAATTTATCCCATCTTTTCCAAAACCGAACATACGATGCATGATGGGCTAGTGTTGCAGTCGCAATGTTATCACGTAACTGCTGCTTCCAGAAGAGCATTTGATCGTACATACTACGCTCTACCAAAATAATAGTATCAAGCTCTTGTTTTTCTGCCCGTTTTACAGCGTCTTCAATGACTGTAATGTGGGTATCAAAGACAAACATTTGGAACGCATGTGCCATTACATCTCTATTAGCATAAAATGATTCCAGGTGATTGATTTTGTGTTCTTCTCCGCTCCAAGGATCTTTAATCGTTTCCACCCACATATCTTCTGGTTCCTTAACAAAAATAATATTGACGGCTTTTCCATATTTTTGGCTTAGAATTTCTTCCAGTACTCTAGTTTGGTGGAGCCGTTTCATAATTGAAGATTTTCCGCAGCCAATGACTGCGGATACCGCCATTAAAAAAATCCGACCCATAATAATTTTATTTTTTTAAAGATAAGAGGGTTATGTTATGTCGTAACACCTTTTCTATAATTGCACAACATCTTGATGGCCGCGATGTGTCGAGTCTTTCACAAATATGTAAAGCTTCTTGGCGTTTTTGTACGGAAAAGAAATGAAAGAAATAAATGCTTTTAAATATTAAATGTTTTGCAAGGAAACACATTTTTCAAAACAAAAAAGAATGGAACAAAAACAAATTCAATTTCGTTTTTCCTGCAATAACGTGGAATTTGTGTCCATCTCGATTAGCAACCATGATCCTCGTAGGACAACATTTGTTCGTCTTAAACAATTATTGGTGTCACGATGTACAGATGCACGTCCGGAATTGTCAGCGTCTCCATTTCAGTGGGTACTAAAAGTTGACGGCGTTATAGTTGGTGATTTTGATGCTGCGCGTAAACGTGCTTCTGAATTACACACAACCTCCCGTGTTGAATTAATTTACAAACAGCAGAAACGTCGCCGTCCAGAAGAAGAGAGCAGCAAAAAAAATGTTGTCGCGGAAAAGGTTTTAAAAATCGAAACAGAGCCCGATACTGCAAAAAAATATGATTTGGTTCAGAAACTCTTAAACATTCTTCAGACAGAAACACTGAAAAGTAGTGAACGTGATTCAAACGGACTTCAAACACAAGAAGTGTTTGGTCTTTTTGGTCATATTAAGACAAAAATTGTGAGTAAAAGGCGCTATTTTTTGCAAACACACCCAACTGAACTAATACCAGCAAGCGGTTTCGAAATTGTTTTATCGCCGTTACTGATCCCTTCCCATGTTTCACTTGTATGCCGATACACCACAGCCGCTAAAATGTTAAATTTGGATTCAAGTGCAAGTCAACCTGGATTGGCAAGGGATGCCACTTCGCGTACCTATATTAATTATCAGACATTTGATAAGACTACAAACATTAACGGTGTTGAGTTGGCTGGTGGAAATTGCAGCCTTTTCACAGCAATTAATGCAATTCGTTGTATTGTGAATTTTAGAGAATATTCGACATTAGACGGAAATTTAAACACATTTTGGGAGAAATTAACGCGTGTCGTTGGAATGTCAGAAGCTAACGTATCGCATGTACTACTTAACATGTGGTGCATGATTATGAAACATAGAGATATGGCCTTACCAAAAATACCACCTGCTTTAACCAATCCACAACTGACAGGAATGCTGATGAATATAATCTTTGAAAACTTGAAACTTACGCCAAACATTGATTATTCTGCTGATATTATTTTCCTCAATTTATTTTTGCAAACTGGCATTAAGGGGTTTGAGCAGGTGGCTGTACTTGGAAACGTATTGCGTATCTATCTTCAAGATATTGTCCAAGGACGCGAAACATTGAGAGAAGAAATGCATTTTTCCTCCACTTCTAGAAACAAACTGATTGTTGCAAAAGACTTGTTTCAGCGTACGGTGCGCTCGTTGCAATTTTCAAATGACACCATTGCCGTCATTAGAAATGAACGCACAATGGCAGTTACCGTTGCTCGCACCATTAGCGCCACAACTAATTTACTGGAAGTATCACCTCTTGTAGCAGAATCGATCGGAACAGAAGACCCATTTTTCATTGAGATTGTTGAAAATCTACAACCGGCTACACGCATTGTCTTTCGTCAATTGTCTGAGAGCGGCACTGGCACATTAGCATATTTGAAACGTTCAATAGAAGCATGCATTGAACACGCCCCTGCCCTAGTTGTGGGTCAAGTGCTCAATTTACCGTGGTGGCGTGTTGTTGTGGACGAAATTTATACAGATGATAGTGATTATAAGAAAGTGTCTGTGGCTGGAATTTCTCAGAATGAAAATGTGGATATTGATATCATTTATGCATGTCGGCAATGCGCAACAGCCACCTCTATATCTACAAACGTATGTGGAAATTGCTACAACGCAGTGTATTGCGATGTAGAATGTCAAGAAAAACACTTTGTTGAACATAAAAAGGAATGCAAATAATCCCATTGGTTTCTTAATAACTTTTTGGCAGAGCATAGATGGATACCGCCATTAAAAAAATCCATAAATAATTTTATTTTCACAAAGATAAGAGGGGGTGTAACTAACTATGTTATGCCGTGACACCTTTTCTATAATCGCACAACATCTTGATGGTAGAGATGTGTCGAGTCTTTCACAAATATGTAAAGCTTGGCAGCGTTTTGTTAAGGAAGACAAAAAACTTGCTTGGAGAAAAAAAATACATCATGTTAAAGTTGCAACGCCCATAGAAGCAGAAAATGCAATTGCGCCAAACAGTAAACTACAAAAGCTCGATGAAGAGTTCGCTACTAGGTGGTTTAAAAATGTTTTTGAGTATGGGTTTAATGTAGATTCAAACGCGCTATTACAAGAAAAACATCGCATGGTAGCAACCGCTGGTTATGTATACCAGGCAATTCGAAGCTCTACTATAAATTGTTATATATCTTGTTTTTTAAACAATAATACTAATGAATTTATATTTATCGATACGTATTTCACTAACAATTTCGAATGCTGTTGCTCTTATACATGTGATTGTGGCTCCGTAGAAGATACAATTGAAAATATTGCGCGTATTAACGCTGCTTTTCCGGGATTAATATCAAACTGGAAATATATTGAACTTTCACAATCATCGTTTTTTCTTAAGAAAGCGGCTCGGGGGAAATATTGCTTAGCAGTTACTTTGAGTCCAAAAAACACTGTTTCCGATATGCAAAACTTAGATTTTGCATTGCAGCACGTAGCACCAAGCGAACAGCAGCGGTTAGTATTTGCAGCGCGTTTGGAAGAAGAACCAAATAATAAAAAACAAAAATATATATAAAAAAAGGGCGTAAATGTTTCTTTTTTATTGGCAAAACTCTGACTTTGTAGCAACGGGCCAGCCAATCCTTTGGTTTAAATAATTACGAAACGATTTAGCTTCTGTTGCATTTTGAAACCACATGGAAGCATATCGGTCAAAATCGTTGCCTGTAAGCCCTTTACAACCGACAGGGTTTGTTTCTTGCATAATTATAAACAACTCATAGTGTTTGACAAATATTTCCAACCCCTCCATATTTTATAAATAATAATTTAAAAATAAAAAGAGGGGGTTAATGAAGCGAAAATTTATAGTGGTACCTGAACAGCTACAATACCATACTAGTGTTGTTGACGATTTAGAACAGTTGGTGAAACACTTAAAAACAGGACAACATGAAATTTTATCAACCCCCTTTTCCGAATCCGTTATATCTTTGATACACAACGAAACGCTTAACCGAAACCCACATTTGATGATCCCAATGGATGTTTTAAAGAAAATATTTATGTATTTGAGCCCAGAGTTTGTTATTAAAACAATTCGCCCATTGAATAAGACATTTTGTAATTGGGTAAATTGTGTGACGGATCATTATGCGATTGAATGGTCGGGATTAAATCGCAGCCACTATGATGATTATTATATTCAGCATTATGCTGCATGGGCAAATGCACAAAAACCTTTTAATTTGGTTTGGCGCAAAAAAGTAGATTTTAAACTTTGGCGCCTTCAAAAACAGAATGCGACAGTTAAAGTGACAAAAAACGGACAAAATTTATTTGGTGACATTTATAACGACAATATTGAAAACAAACCAGAAGGTTGGTGTATTAACAGGACAGCGCAAAATATAATTCGTCTTTGTGATGTAATTAAAATAAGATGGATATCAGGATCAAAAACGACAATACGAGACACTAAGGATGCTTTTGCTGATAATAATTTTCATTCCATGGTGGTGCATATTAAATAAAATGGAGCAGGGGGTTGGTGAAAATATTATTGAAATTTACGGCGAAGCGTCGCAAAATCCTTTATGCAGTATAACTCTAAAAGATGAAGAGCTTTTCATTACTGCTTCCGAGTGCCTGGAAGAAACATGTATGATGCTAGAAAGTTTAAACATTTTTGAAAATGTTAATATTTCTGTAATGCAGTTTAAAAATATGAGCAATGATAGAGTTATAGATTCCAATGAGCGTATTTTTAGAGGCACATTTCTTAGATTGCATTCAAATAAGGGAGAAAAGAAAACAACAATTTATGTATCTGTATATTTGCCAAATGATGAAATTCCTATCAGCATTGCGATCCGCGACAAAAACAATGCGACTGTTAATTATGTTGCTGCAAAAGCGGCAGAATTAATGGGACACTCATTTGGATATTACCATATTCAACACGAAAGAGCTACTGTAGAGGATGGGGATATTTTTCACGCTACAGCAAAAGAAGATCAGGATTTAGATGGGTTTATAAGAGAGTTGGATACAATCTTTTCTTTTATCGCCAGCAATTCAAAAATGCGCCTGTTTATGCGAGAATTGGAGGAAAATGTACCAGAGCTTTTTGCAAATGTACATTTTGCTCATCCATATAAGAATGACCCAATTTTGGTGCGAGTAGTGGTATTTAACGGAAAAGAATCTACCAATACTGTTTTAAACCGCGCCTATAAATGTGTTCGGATGAAAGCAACGTTTTCAAAGCTTCCCGTTGTTTATGCTGTTGGATACGAGCACCAAGCGCCAGTAACGTGGATTGAGGCTGGAAAAGATTACATTGCAAAAATAAAATGATTTTATTTGTCAACTTCTTTACTTGCAGCGTTATCCTCCTCTTTTGTTTTACGGGGTACTACAACAGACCCCAAAGCGTTGTGTGGTGTTGTTTCTGTAAGATGAGGCAAAATCACCCATTCCGACCAGTTTATTGGCCTTTTAGAATCTGTACTTTGGTTCTCACCCTCTTGCATTTTATTTTTTATCATTCACCGTACGCTTAAACTCAATCCCAATTGGTCCATATTTTTTCTTTTCCGCTTTCAAACTCTTTCATATTCAGCAAATATATGCCTCATATGCTTCAAATCATCACAAGTGGTACAGAACACACACAATTGCTCCAGTAGTAATGAGTGTATATATTTAAAATGGTAGACAGTTGTTAACAACTTCCAAAAAAAATCTTTTTTTTATTTTAATTTAGAAAATCATATGCGTTTAACACAGCAGGGCCAAAATTTGGGTGTGAGACAGTACTTGATATGTCATAAGTAATAAAATGCATTCCATCTCTGGAAAATCTAAAAAGGTTATAGGTCCAAGTGCTTGGAGTAAGGGAAATATTTTGGCAAATAACCCATTCATTTTGCAACGGTTTCCATTCAACAATTTCAGCTTGTAAAGCATTTGGTGTTGTTATAACAAAATTTCCATCTTGAGACATGGCTAATACTGGTTCACTACTTGCCGGAAACCCATTTGTTATTTCTGGGCGTGGAATCCATTGATTTAGTGCCTCGTTCCAATCATAAACATCAAGCATAAAAGCAATATCACCAGTAGGAGAAATATCTAGACCCACATCTCTGTGTGCAGGGCTTATTTCATACAGTGTTGTCACATTTTGCCCCTTTTGTTGCCAATCAATACCGTTCCACTCAAATACCTTAAATATGACTTGACTTAATATGCCGACGGCATTTCTTAAATCATAATATCCAACAATAAAATGGTTCTTATCAGCCGACAATTTAATATCAATCGGTTCAACCAATACTCCGCTAGTAACTCCATCGAATCTACTATCTAAAATTTGACTATTTCCTCTTTTTTCCCAATCCAATCCATTCCAGTCATATACTTCAGCCGTTAGGTTAACAATTGAATTAAAAATATCTGAAGCATGACTAAACGCTAAACTATTACCATCACCTGATAAAGAAACATAATTTCTATGAAATTGGTCCCCTGAAGTATTTTCTATCGAATTTGTAAAAATAACAGATCCTCGAATTGTCCACGTGGAGCTGCCGATTAAATCATAGACAATAGCAAATTCTCGATTGAATCCAGCAAACTCGCCTATAAGCACACCAGCAACAGTGTTTCCATCATCGGATATAGAAATCGTTGATTCTTGTAATACTATGTCCGGATCAAGCGGGGGGACGGAAAATCCAGGAGGCAAGGGCAGCGTGGGTTGACCTTTTTGAATCCATGAAGTTCCTGTAGGATCCAGCATATATACTTGAATCCTTGTAACATAATCGCTGCGATCGGCTACAGCAATACAGCTTCCATCTGCTGATACAGCAGGAGCAGCCTGGCGTTCGGCAGTGTCTCGAACAAGTGATGCATATATGGTTGCGGTATGATTGCAAATCTCATCTGGAAATACAATAACTTGAATTTCACTTGTAAGATTATATTCGTTATTAATATTTGTTACAGACACAAGCATATCATTCATGGGTTCAATGACATAAATATCATAGCACATCAACAGCCCACCCCCACTAAGAATGGTTGTTGGGATTTCTGGAACACATGTCATACTTCCGTTAATTAATGAATTGAATACGGTGGTGATGTTCAAATCAATGTTTGGATCGTTATTTTTTAACATAACTGAGATTGCAATCTCGGTGTTGCTAATTTGTACTAGTGATTGCGACACTAAAATTTGCATTTCTTGGGTTACCACTCTATTACTCGAAAAACTAAGAGGTATAGCAATAGTTATTCCAATAACGATCATTAATAATAATGCTACACAACCAAACGTAGAAAAACAAAAAGCAGCGCTTTTTCTCTTTTTTTTTTCACGCTTTTTAACAACCATTCTTATTAACTTTGGGATATATCCATCCCCCCCTTACATTAAATATATATATAGTTTTAAAATATGATTTCATAAAAATTTTGTAGCAAACGAAAATATTTTATTTTTTATCATTCACAGTATGTTTAAACCCAACTTCAACCAGTCCATATTTTTTCTTTACATCTTTTCCGCTTTCAAACTCTTTCATATTCAACAAATATATGCCTCCAATGCTACCAATCATTACAAGTGGCACAGACCACACAATTGCTCCAGTAGTAATGAGTGTATATTTTAAAATGGTAAACAACATTTTTTTGCAGCCCTCTTTTCTAAATTATTTTTATGGGTAATAGGCGTGGGTTTTGGTTTTATAAAACCCAAGATTGTCTTTTATGGCATTGGGTATATAAAAATTTATCACCACACCTCAGGCGCTGCATTGCAAAAGGCGTTAAAAATATAATTTCTTTGCAGCTGGCTGTATTTATTCGAATAAAAAATATGGGAGACAGCAGAATTCGTCAGCGCTTAATTGATTTATGGATGTCCCGAAAGCATTTGGTTATAAATGATATGTTTTATAACTATAAGCGTTATTTTGTGAGAGATGCTATGCGTTTTTTTCTGCCTAAAAGCTGTAAAGTATTGATAATTTATTCGCGTTCTGAATATAAATTTCGGCGTCGAATTGGGTATTTACGTCATTTTCCGGGTCATTACAGGCTAAAAGTTATTGAAAAAACAATTGATTTGAATTCTCTTGATGGATATGATTTTGTTTTTAGTTTTGGTTTTGATTGCTCACAATGTAAAGTGGTTGGAAAATCAATTAGTTTTTTGTTTAAACAATAATATTATTTATTCTCTGCGCATCTCTGGGTTGTAAATCTTGGCCAAGACACAAACCATGCGTTCCATTTGAAAGTCTTCATCGGGATTCCATCCCATTTTGCGCATCGCTTTGAGATTGACCTTTCGAAAAGCCTCTTTGTGCAAATCAACATGATGCATTGCACCTACCAGAGCGTTTGTAGCAGAAGGCTCCCATACCATACCTTGGATTCGGTTGGTGTATTCGTTGGCATCGCTACTAATTTCTTCAGGCGCTTTGGCTCTTCCAGTATCTGCCGGCAGGCCGCTAAGTTGCTCCATATCGTATCGGTTTGTTAGCGTAAAAGCCGAAATACCGTCATAGGGGTTGGCCACAACAAAAAATTTGTTATTCTGCATAGAAAAGCAGTCACTAATGGGGACGACTCCATAACTTAACATGACAGCAGGTTTGTTTTCAAACTGAACCATTCGAATGGTATGGGTGGGCTGATTCCATTCCGGGACAGCGCGTTCGGGATATGCCAGATTCATATCCATATGCGGCGCGCCATTAAGAACATCATCCGCTCTCCATACTTGTACTCCGCAAGCTTCGGCAACATTGACAATATTACGATGAACATTTCTTTCGGCAGCTTGTTCTGCTGCTGACATAAAATTTACCCATTCTCCAGTTTTCAATAAATCTCCATAAGTGGGTGTTTTTTTTGCTGACAGAATCTTATTTTTCATATCACGAACATAAAGCGGCGCCGTGCCTCGAGCGACAACAAAATAATCCTTCTCCCGCTGATCTTCTTTCAATTGCGAATAGATTCCTACAAACGATCCATTTCCTCCCAATTCGGGGCTCCATGAAGCTAATTCAGTATTATTGTGTCGGTTATGCACCAATCCCGAAATGGCCTTTTCAGGAAACTGCTTCACTGCGTCGTTAATTTCTTCTCCCATACTGGAAAACATTTCATCTCCTAGTTTTTGATCTTCTACAGGCAGAATCTTGGACACTGCAAACGTTTGGAACAGCTCTTCGCTGAGCATGGTCGTATCAACTTTAGACTTTGGGTCAACAGTGATGGTCATGCCCGAAGGCATTCGCTCATCTGAAGTTGCGTCCAGGTTGGGAAATAGCTCCACACGTAACACATCAGGCTGCGCTTTCAACAATAAAGTAACCTTATCTTTCTGATCTTGTGTCAGATTTTTGGCTTCAAAGCCAATACAAATTACACGCGGATCATCCATCTTTTTTTTATTTTGCTTTTCAAGTCATTCAACCCAAAATCAAATTAATAAATTGTTGTTGTTATTTCTTTAAATTTTTGTCGCTGATACGCATCTTCAGGATGGATATCTACAGAGCTAAATCCCCAACACTGTACCTGGTGTATATTCAATTGACCACAAACACCCTGAAATAATGCAGAAATAAATAAATCTCGCGATCCGTACGGATGCTCTTGATTAATTTTACTCAACGCCAAAATAAGTTCATTTTTTAATACCGGTTCCCCTTCTTTTTGCGCTTTATGTAATATAAGCCAAACAAAATCTCTTACAATTTCTCGCTGCCATACAAAACTAAATATGCTTGTATGTGAATCTGAAATGTTTACACTTTTATCTACCGGAGATAGTATCATTCCTGGTGGATTATGCTTAAATTTATCAAAGCGTATGTGATTGTTTTCTCCAATTATACAGGTATCAAAATAGGATTTTCCGTTTGCAAATACATTTTTTTGCAAAAAAAGTTTATCTTCTGTATCCAACCAATTAAAATGTACTGATAATGCTTTGCAGCCGTCTCCTAACAATTGAAAATGATTTTCACAAACCGAAAACTTGATAGGCTCGTAAAGTACGGTTGTTATAAACTCATACAAAACATCTGCTGGTCGATGATGCCTTTTTTTATTCAATGGATATTCGTTATACCAACTTTTGATAATTTTTCGCCTTTTTTGCGGCGATTGTTGGAACAATGAAAAGAAAAAGATTCTAAACTCTGCCATTTTTTTGAAAATATTCGCACCTTTTCTTTTCTTAAAAATTTATTTATTTTTTTTTTTTGAAAGTATCCATCAACTAGTATTGGCATGAAATTTTCTGCGGGTAGAAATTTTTGGAAAATTGAAAGTTGATCTATGCTAAACCTCCTTTTTTCGACACATTTTTTGACGCAAAACCGGAGGTCGCTGTCAAAATGTGTTGGCATGAAATTAGTATCCGCCGGCAAATTGAAAAAACATGACATGATAATTTGACAGTGACCTCCGGTTTTGCGTCAAAAATTGTGTCGAAAAAAGGAGGTTTAGCATAGATCAACTTTCAATTTTCCAAAAATTTCTACCCGCAGAAAATTTCATGCCAATACTAGTTGATGGATACTAGTTGGATGTTCAAAAAAAAATAATTTTTTCGAGATAGGTTGTGCTCAATAACATTTGACAAGAAAAATTTATTTTGTTTACAAATATTTTTTTTATACATCTCTCTCATCTGCTAATTTACAAATAAATTGTAATTTGCAGAGATCAGCTTTTCCCGGCAAACATGTTTTTGTTGATCCCAACCAATCATCTACAGTAAAGTGTCCGTCCTTATTTGCATCGCAGCTAGGTTTGATATTATCCAAAGTGTAATCCCAGCCAATCTTTTTTACAACATTAGATAATGTCTGAACTCTTTGGGGCATAAAATGCTTTTTAGCATATTCAAATTCATTGTTGGTAATTTCTCCATCTCCGTTTCGATCAAAATGTTTTTTGATACATCCTAGTGCATCCACCCGAGTGTATCCACAATCGTCGTTAGTAGGAAATCCCAGTAGGCTAACAGCTTCGTTATAAGCCTTTAGTTTAACCCAATCCAACCCCCAAAAAGCTTGGGTGGATTGAATACAAAACAACAATAAGAGTAATAAAAACATTTTCCTTTTTAAATAAAAAGAGGGTGAATAAAGGAAAATACAAATACATTTGTGTGCTTGTTGTCGTTAAAAATTATTATGGAGGGTTTGGTGAATGATGTCACTCATTTGGTGAAATTTGTGCTTTTAGGCGATATTGGCGTTGGAAAAAGTAGTATCATGAATCGATTCATGAATAATGAATTTGACAAGAATATCTCTCCTAGTTTGGGTTCTGAATTTCATACCCATACTTTTACTTGCTCTAGATCGTTCAAAGTTCAATTTTGGGATACTGCTGGAGGCCTTAAACATGCAAACAACAGACAAATATACTATCTAGGCGCATCAATCTTTTTTATTGTGTATGATATGTGTGATTCTCGGGCACTAAAACAAGTTTTAAATTTATTGGAAGAGATTCGTTGGAAAAAGGATGAAGAATTGAATGCGTTTTCAACCGAGTTTAAAGCAGGTGCTATGGTTTGTTTAGTGGCTAACAAGAGTGATATGAAGCATATGCGCCAAATAAGTGAAGCTGATGGATTGGAATTTGCTCAAGAGTATAATCTTCATTATTTTGAAATGTCTGCAAAAACTGGACAGGATGTCAAAGCAAGTTTTGAAGCAGCTCTATTGGCTTTTGATGCAATGGATGCGGACAATAGAAAGACTGGCGGCACCGGGTTGACGCATATATTGGATTACCCACCCAGTGAAGATTTTGAATATGAGAGTAGTGAAAATGATGTATGGATTGAATATAATGGCCGGAGAAATAAATGCTGTTGTATTTTACTTTAAAAACTGAAACCTTGTCCTTCTTGAAACAAATTGGTTCCTTCGAAATAGTTGCTAGTTTCCAAATCCATATCATGATCCGTTACCAAATCGTCAACCCGACAAGCTAATTCGAACAATGCCGTATCCTTATCGCCCTTATTGTGGTTAATTTGATTCATTAGCTCTTGCAAAGCGCGTTCACCAGTATCGTTAATTTGTGAAATGACTAATTTTTTATCCCAAAGAAGTGCCGTTTCTAAAATACGCAACGCATCCTTAATAATACACACATCGTTTCCTGCTTGAGTAATAAACGGTAAAACGTAATTAAACATGCTCTTTTCCACCACCAGTGTGCGCATAATTCCTTCAGCTAATTTTTGAATTCTTTCGTTTGGACACTGGCGTCTATCAGCATCACAAGCTGTAAACATTTTTAAAAAAACGTAAAGCGCTCTATATTTGACAATATTATAACGTTCTCGGTTTAGCTTATTAATTACAGAACCAATGACACCGTATTCAATAAGCTGTAAAACGTAAGGAGTGCCATCAGACACAAAATTTCCTAAAAAGAGCAATGCTCTTTGACGAATCTCAAAATCGTTATGATCTGCCAACTCCACCATTTTCTTATCCCAGCCAGTACGAGTCATCATTTTTTGCATGTAACCTTCTCCAATTTCAATAAACATGATATATCCAATAATTTTGACAATAAAGAGCTGAACACCGACAACAGTCACCCGCATCATAGCCAACATGCGGGTAAGCATAGAGTCTGTATCGGTACCAATAATCATTCTGGACATTTGAAGAGTATCGTGTTCATTTTGAGTCATGATGAGTGTAAAAATAGCCTTATAGAGATTTGCACAAAGACAAATTACATCAGGACTCATTTCATCGCGTGAAACAGGCTGAATATCTTGAACCACCTTTTGAAGAAAGGGCCAAATACCGACACAAAAAGCAGTTGGGACCTTGTACGTTTCATAGCCATAGAGCGCTCTCACCAAATAAACCATATAAGGCATCAAACTTAAACGAACATCATCACTGGTCAGTTTTTCATTATAAAGCAAAAAAAGCTCTTGAAAAAATAAAGACTTTGAATCTCCCATATTCAAAATTGGAGATTTAAAAATGTCCATTACTGCTTGTTTAGAGGTTAAAGCCAAGTTGCTAAGCACATCCCAAATGCCTTGTCTAACTTTCAGTGACATACAAGCATTATTGCCTTGATGAAAGCGCAATAACATGGTGGGAATTGTTTCTGAAACAAATTTGCTTTTAAAAATGGCAATGGCCAATTTATCGTTCTGATCTTGTTGAGTAGAAGTCAAATTTACTAAACAAGACATGGCACATTCTACATATTCCAAGCGATGAGGCTCTGTGGTTTGGCAATACTTTACCAGAATGGGTATATAGGGCAAAATATGGCGCATAATGTGACGTTCAATTTCTTGTTCATTAGCAATAGAAATCATATGCTTTAAATGCTTCAATGTTTTCAAATCTCCTTGCTCTAGAGCTTGAGGGTTAAAGTTATCCAGATACGTTTTAAACTCTGAATTTTGTTGGGGTTTTTGATAATCTCTACGCTTGGACAATTTTACTTCTTTTTTTTCTTTCCGCAGAGAAATTTGATTGTCATGGCGCTTCTTTGTTTTTCCAGAGATTCCCTTTTTAAATTCAGACTTGCGAAAGGAATCCATTATTTTTTTAAACCACTCTCTTTTATATTAAAATTATACACTCCATAGCTGTATGGTCAGAAAGAGTAAAAAAGTTTTCATCATCTCCATCAAAGAAAATGGGCCGAGCAAAGCTAGAGTTTCCTTCAGGAGCGTATAAAAAAGTATAATCAAGACACATTTGCTTGTCCCAGTCCTTTTCAAGCGTTAATACACGTTCGCCCTCCATGGCATAAGTAACAGGAAAATCAGCACATAAATTAGTTACTTTCCAATTATCATTATCCAGCTCCTGTTTAAGTGTGCTTAACAGGCGCTCATACTCTAAAGGGCTACTATGCGCATCCAAATTAAAATCACCACAAATAAGCGCTGGCGCTGGGTGTAAAAAAACTTTGGAACGAATAAAAAACGCCAATTCTTCCATCTGTTTAGCTCTAGCTCTAATAGTTTCGTTGGTATCCCAGCCAGTATGTGTTGACTGCATATGTGTATTAAAGACGTGTAGATATTGACCAGATACTGGTATCCGAATTAAGCTATGCAAGCAAATTTTAGGCGCCCAGGAATCAATAAGCACCCCAGCCGAATAATGAAGTGCGTCCGTTTCGATAATAGGATATTTGGAAAGTGTTACAACGCCAGCATCCAAAAAGGGAATTTTAAGCGATAAATGATGATCTGAAATGATGAATGGTGCAGCACCCCCAATAGCTGCATGTTGAAAGCCACATTTCTCCGCAGCATCTAAAAGTTTATGCTGTCTCCAAGTAAAAGTAGCAAACATCTCTTGAAGGCAAATAATACCAAAATGAGGAAGATGTTCCCGGATAAAAATTTCTAGGCGCTCATTCTTCCAATCATTGGCCACATTTTTAACAAACCAAAGAGAAGGACGCATAAAAATATTAAAAGATAAAAGACGCAAAGCGTTGCCTTCTTCCATTATACCCACATCTCTTAAAATCATCCCATCACCTCTATTACTGTTTAAAACAACATGCTGAGAGCGATTGATAGCATAAGGTCCCAGAAGCACTGCTCCGCCCACAATTATACCGCCTATAGGTCCTGTAAGCAATGTAGCGCCAATAGCAGTAGCGCTGCCAACAAGATAATAAAGTTTTTTCATGCCAGACCCTTCTTTCTTTATTTTTTTGATTTGCAAAGTTTGATCACCATATTAAGCTTTTCAACGTCTTTACGATTTTCCCACATTTTTTCAGCAAGGCGAACGCGCATAATGTCCGACTGGAAAACATCTTGAAGCTTGTAAAGACCAGAAACGACTAAAAGCGTATTGTCATGTTCAAGAAGCGATAATGCTTCTAAAGCGTGATAGAGCGTATCATCTTTTTCTTCTTCTTCTTCAAAAATCTGGTAATGTTTGACAGCCTGAAAAAATAATTCAGCATTAGCATCGCTGTAATATAAGTCTAGCAAACAAGTATCAAGATCTTTATGTCTGGCAGTAAAGAGTGGGCTGTCAATTGCAAATATAACTTTAATATTTTTTAAAAAAAGTGCAAGATTTTTTTTCATGGAACTATATTCTACACCGTCGTAGTACAAAGCGTTGATGCGCATAATTAATGCATGAAGTTTCAACTTGATCTTATTGTCTGACATATTTTTTTTAAAACCTACCCCTTTTATTCTTAAAAATTTATTTTTACTTTATAAATGTGGGGTAGCGATAATTTGGTTTTTCGAAACCGAAGAATGAAAAACGGAACTGGATGGGTTCATGTTTCAGAAAGTCCTTCTTTTTTGGATCGCTTTTTAGCAGCTGGGACACTTTTTATGCTCTTTTTTGTTACACTACTTTATGCCGTTATAGTTCCTTTTATTGTTTATCTTACTTGGATTTATAAGAGTGTGTTTGGGTCTGTGTTTATATTTGTGGTATTTTCTACCCCATTTTGGGCTAGTGGGCATTGGAGAGCTTTTGGTAACACATTTGGATTTCGGGCTTGGAGAAAATATTTTGAATTGCGGATATATAAGGAGGAAAGATTTAACCAAAGCAAGAATGTGTTGCTTTGCTATGTCCCACACGGCCTTTTCCCGTTAGTTTTGCCGATGCTAAGCGAACCAGTTTATGATATTTTCCCAGAATTTCAAGAACAAACGCCCAGTATGGCTGTCGCCGATATTATGCTTTGGACGCCAATAATTGCGCCACTGCTAACTTGGCTGGGATGTATAAGCGCTAAAAAAGAAGTGATGCGAACACATTTGCGATACAACAATGTAATGGTATTGCCGGATGGAATTGCCGGAGCTTTTCATTCTCAAAGAGATGAGGAATGTGTATATATTAAGAAGCGAAAGGGGTTTGTACGTTTAGCAATTGAAGAGGGCTCTTTATTGGTGCCAATTTATTGCTTTGGGCATTCCCAGCTTTATGATGTTTATCCCGGGCACAAATCTTGGATAGCAGCGCTGTCGCGCCGCCTCAAATTTTCAATCATTTGGTTTTGGGGCGTCTGGTGGTGCCCGCCGATACCACATCGCGTACCATTATTGGTAGCTATCGGAAAGGGGATTAAAGTAAAACAAAATCCCCACCCTACCCCAGAAGAAGTAGATGATGTACATATAGAATTTATAAAAGCGTTGAAGCAATTATATGATCGGCATCGGGATAGCGTACCAGGTTATGAAAATAAAGAACTTTTTATTGCTTAAGACGCGCTTTGCAAGCCCCTTCTTATTTAAAAAAAAATATAAATTAGTTTTTATTTGTTTCAGATGATTCATTTTATTTTTTGCAAAAACAATTTTATAGTTGTGTGGTTCTTCTCAAATGTATATGACGATATATATAAACTTCAGGACGACCGAGAGCTGGAGGAGTGGTTGGATGAAAAGCTAAAATAAAATCTTTTATTTCAAAATAAAATACATTCCCATCCTTCTTGCTTCCATTCAAATTCTTTCACCAAATTATCCTCTCGTTCTTCCCACACCAGCTGCGCAATCAACTGTCCTGGTCCCTTGATTCCTGTCGTCTGGTTCCAACACAAAAGAAATGTAAAGATTGATTTTTGTTGTGATTCTACGCATAAACAGTAGTAGTCGAGGCAGTGTTTTCCGAACGACACGACCCCATTATTTTGTAACTTCTGTTCCTTGCTTCCATACTGGTACCAGTATAATCCCCAGCCCAGCGTATAATAAAGCTGACTGAAATTACAAAATAAATCTTCCATTCTCTGATTGTTTTCTAGTACTTCTTTGGCATCCAACAATACATACCAAAATATCACCGATTCCATTTTGGCACACCACAGCATAACTTGTCTCGTATCCTTTGTGGATCTTGCTCTATCTTTCAACATTTCCGCCAAAGGTTGTATCGAATTGATCCAGCCCAACTCAGCTGAAGCACGATAGTAAGATAGTGCCTTCTCCTTATCATCTCCATCGTCTCGAAACCAATCTCCCAGCAAGCTCATCGCCAGTGGATTGTTTTGATTCGCCGCTTTTTCCAGCCAATCCAAAAAAGCTTTCTTGTCCTGACACACAAACTTCAAGCTATATTTAAAATACCACCCATACTCCGCTTGTCCCCAGCTACATCCTCCCTCCGCGCTCTTCTTGAAAAACTCAAACTGCTCCCTTCCTAATGAAAGCCATCCCGCCAAAAAACAGCCCAGCGGCTCTTCGGCCCTTGCAAATGCCCCTTTCATGGAACGCTGCTCTATTTTTGCGTTTTTCATCACATTCACAATCCAGATGGCCACTTCATGTCCTTTCGCTGCTGCTCTTTCAAAGAAAGGAAAGCTCTCCTCAAACTCAAAAAGTTGAAACTTAAGCATAGCTTGATTAAAAATCATAGTTGCGCTCTTCTCTGCTTGCAAAGCCTCTCTATTTTTAAGCATATTAGCTTTAAACATCTTGTTTTTTTACAAGCCCCTCCTTATTTAAAAAAAAATAAATTTATTATAATTTTTTTAGTTCTTTTCTTAAAGCTTTGATAATCCACGGTCTTTCATCTTCAAGTAAATCCTGTTCCGTATCTTTATCCATACTATCTATGCAAACATCGCAATAAACTTTCTTAGGAAACAATTCTCCAGCATGATAATAATTGTACTTGTGCTCTTCTATTCTGTCCGGATTCATATGCAAATACCAACACTCGTCAGATTCACATTGAATGCGATCCTCTTGTACTTCTACAAACATGGAAGGTGTGGTGATGGGGCATTTTCCTTCTTCCATAGCGTCCCAAATTAAATCATCATCTAAAACGTTTTTCCATGATTCTTCCAAGTCACCATCTTTCTCGTATTGTTCTAGTACTGCTTTGGTGCTTTGTACCACTTCAGGAATAATAATGTATGGTTCATCTCGTAGAGCTTCAACTTTTCTTTGTCGTTCATCAGCTTCCAGCTTGTATTGTTTTCTAGTCAATACATGCTTGAGAGTGTCGATATCTTTCTTTGATAAAGATTCTTCTTCGATTTTGCGCTTGAGACCCTCCATTTATTTATTTTAAAATATTTTCTAAAATTTCCAATTCTCTGGTAGCGCTTTCTGCCGAATCGCTTCCATGCACTGCATTTTCCCGCAAAGAACGCCCATAGATGGCGCGAATGGTTCCGCGTTTGGCCTTTTCGGGATTGGTTGCTCCCATTAAATCTCTCCATATTTTCACGGCATCTTTGCTTGGATGCGTTAAGCGCAAAAGATAGACATTTCCGGAACACATGTATTCGCACAAGGAAATGAAAAAGTCTCCATCTTTATGCGGTGCATAAATTTCCTGAGCTTCTTCCATGGTAAGTTGACGACAGATCATCAAATCAATGGATAATTCTGCTTTAATAAGCAAACTGACAATGCCACCGGCTTCATAAAATGAAGTGGGTTTGATAATTCCAAAAGTATATGAGTGTGCCCCTTTCATCATTGTTTTATTTTTGCCAGAAAAAATCTAATGGTTTCTAAAATCCCACCTACAAGACATATATACAGTGGATTTAGTATTGGGTAAATCATATATCCTCTTCGATAAGATACTAGAAAGATAAAAGGCAAAAAAAGCACTGGATACACATACACAAAAAGCCTGCTTTGCAAAATGCATGTTGTGGGTTTTTTCCATCCCAGAACAAAGATGATTGGAATAAGAGCGTGAACAATAATATCAGCTATTGATAGGAGCTCAACCCCATTTAAGGGAACAATTAGAAAGAAAAATGTAGTGCCTAAAAACGTTTCGTAAAGTGATAGTATGTCTCTAAACCAATCTTTTTCTGTTTCCCCGCGAATGCACCAAATAAATATGCCAAGCGTAACTTGGTTTGAAAATGTGACCATTGTAGAAAGCGCTTGGCGCCAAGAGCCTCCTAGCGTCCCAACGACATCAAAAACGGCTATAAGAATTAAAAGAATAAGCAAGGCCCTAAAGATATTCATAATTAAACAAAACAATTTATAATTATAATAATAGTTTATGTTTCTTTTTGCAATTAAAGATGGATTCGGATCCGGATTTATACAATTTGGTGCGTTCAAAATTTAATGGCGTTCCCAATGAAACATTTGAAGATATTCCTTTGGAACGGTGGATTGATATGCTCAGTTTTGAAGATCAAATAACGTTAGCGGAGCAACTTTCAGAAAAAAAACAAGAAAACGGAACAATGGTTACACAGAAAGATGTTAATGTTATCAGCGATGCACACAAACAAATTCCTATTGATGTGTGGGCTGTAATGCTAAAAAATTCAAAAAACAGTACCTTGCGTGCTCTCTGTAGAGTAGATGTGTTTTTTCGTTCAAACTGTTTTTCCATTATCAAAAAAATTGGAACTTACCGTCACGGAAACGATTTTTCTGAGCAAATGCAATATAGAGGCAGTTCAGAAGATAGATTGTATCATAAACAGCATCCGGTAGAGTATTTGATTGCGTGGGAAATACGAAAAGTGGCCAAGAAAACTCTGGAAGATCGCAAAACTACAAGCCGGTTTTTTTTTAAAAATTACAAAGAAAAGTTGGAACTTGAATTGTATGTTTCAATAAGTCCAGATTCTTATGCGGTATTGTATCCCAGAAACGATAAAACAATAATATATTTAATCTCAGAAACCCCATTTGGTCAACTTTCCGGAAGTGAACATGCGTGGTTTTTTACTTCTATTCCCAAATTGAATAATCTTATGCAGTTGATGGTTAAAGAAAATTTTGATTTATGGAAGGTCGAGGCTGATGAAATATTTGAAACACCATCAAAAAAGGATGGAAAGCCATTTACATACCAAGGAATGCGTAAAAGAAAAGATGTCGTTCGTATGACTAAATGTATTACCTGTAGAATAGAGCCGGCTGTTTATCATTTTAAAGGTATCGGAAACAATACCCCATTATATTGTTCAGATAATTGTGCTACAATTGATTGGGAATTGCAAAAGTAAATAAAAAATGTTAAATTTATTTGAGGCGTTCCTAATTTTGGATCAAGATGGTAACCGTATTGTTTCCAAAACGTATGGAAAGAATCTCCCCGATGATTTGAATGTGTTGATGCACAAGAATCTACCGGGCCCCAAATTTATAGCAGAAAAGTACATTATGATTTCTGAAACAGTGGCTGACGTGAATTTTTATGCGCTTTGTTTAAACACTTCCAATGAGATACTCATGGAGTTGGCATTGTCTGTATTTATAGAAGCACTTGCTATTATTCTTTTGGATAAAAATATTTGTAAGCGCAATTGTTTCTTGGAATATGATAAAGTTTTGGAGCTCGTTGATGAAATGATTGGGTTTGATGGAGTTGTTTTAGAGTTTGATTCTGAAACGCTAGCGGCGCGTATACTTACTCATCGGCGTACAGCAAAAGAAGAAACTAAAGGTAATGTAAAACTAGTAGCAAAAAGTATTTGGGATAATCTATAACAAAAATAAAATAAGAGTTTTATAAAGGTGTTTGGTATTCCTTTTGTATATGAACCCCAATAATATACAGGAATTTGTAGCAAATCGCGTCATTGAATATCTTAAAGAGCGTGATGAAGAACTAAAAGCTTTGCGAAAATGTAAATGGAATAGAACATGCGGTATTTGTGAGCATGAATTGCTTGATGGTGGTATACAATTTGAATGTTCTGGATGTGGACGGAATATGCATGATGTATATTTAAAAACATTTATACATGAACACTATTGTATATCCTGCTATGATAAACACTTTCCGAAATTAAAATAAATATGTCTTTTAAGCATAGGGCCTTGTACGCTTATCGCGCTCTTCCGCCCCCAGATCAAAGAAATTGGAGAGATTATCTCCTCTTTATTCCTCGATATGTTGTAAATTTTATATTACGGGTGCTCCGAGTTTTTGGCTGGCGCTTTATTGTGTTCCTTTGCGCCTCTCAGCTTTGTCTTAAAGGATGTGCTTATTATTTGAGTCTGGCAGTTGCTTTACCGCTTTTAAAAAATGTATTTGGTATTAGCGCCTATCATTTCCAGCTCTATATGATGATTACAATGCTTCCTTGGAGTATCAAACCCATTTTAGGATTGTTATCTGACTTTTTTCTTATTGGGGGTTATCATAAGCGTTTTTGGCTTTTCAACGCTTTGGGGGTGGGCGCTATAGGGTGTGGGTTGCTCTTTTTAGCCTATCCGCTACATTCGGCTATAGGGATTGCTTTATGTTTTATGGGGGTACAATATGAAGTGGCTCTTTTTGATTTAATGAGCGAGGGGGCTTACAGTGCTGCTATGCGCAAACACTCTTACACTGGTAGCGATTTAGTGGTGGTAACGCAGGTATTCCAGCACGTGGGTGGTATTATTGCCATGTGTATGATTGGACCTATGGCTGATGCCAATTTATTTTATCCACTTTTTATTATTAATGCTGTCATGTGTTGTACGCCTTTAATTCCTTCCATTTTTGGTTGGCTGCCAGAAGAAAAATATCCTTACGGAATACCCCATGGATCGCCAGATTGTTGTAGCAAAATTGGAGTTCATCCGGTTGAACATACCCTAATTGAAGGACAGCGTTGGATTATTGGTGTTATTGCGTTCACTGGCTTATCTGCTCCGGTAGCTGTTATTGTTTCCAATGCTATAGATGCTGGATATGGGTTGGTTTTAGCTATACTTATGATGAGCGCCTCTTTAATGGGGGCTTATTTTGTTTTTCCTCGTTTAGTATTTAATGTAGCTCTTTATCAAGTTGTTTGTTTGTTGGGTGCGCCATCTATTGGTGGTGCTATGGATTACTTTTATACTTCTGGCGAAGAGTGTGTGCCTGGTGGTCCTCATTTTTCCTTTAAATATTACCAAACTTATGCTGGACTGGTAGGCACAGTATGTGCGCTTTTTGGTACCATTCTCTATCAGATACTTCTTTCCCGAATGCGTTTTCGTTATGTATTTCTGCTGACAGCAATTTTAAAAGCGCTTATTGGCCTTTCAGATCTTTTTATTGTTACCCGAACCAATATTAAGTGGGGTATTTCGGATCATGTAGCTTATATTATTGGCGAAGCCGTTATGGAGCCAGTACTCTCCGCTTTAAACTATATCCCTGCTATGGCGCTTCTTTCTCGTGTCAGTATTGAGGGCATGGAGAGCAGTACGTTTGCTTTTTTGGCTGGTATCAATAATTTTGCTGCTATGATTTCTAATATGAGCGGGGCCTTTATTTTTCGGGCTGCTGGCGTTAAAACAGAGCTTCCTTGCAATTTTGACTCTCTTTGGATTCTTATCCTTTGTTGTCACTGCATTGGTCCCATGGTAACTGGTGTCGGCTTTTCTTGGCTGATTCCTGCAACGCCTCAAAATTCCAAGCTCAATGCTGACGGCACAATTTCATCTCCTGATGATGATGAAATTAAAGAAATTTCACTTGATGATGACGATGATGAAGAAAAATCTCCTTTTAGTGATGATGATGAAAATTTATTAACTCATAGTCCCTTTAGCAGCATGGATTGCGAAATGGAACTACTCTGAAAAAAAATTATTTAAAGTTACTAAAATCAAATTTCATCGGAGCAATCTTTGATTTTTTCTTCTTAACTATTTTTACGCGTGGTTCCCCACTAGTTATTAACTTTTGGACATTTTTTTCTTCGAGTTCGGTGTTTGGTGCTTGTATAAAGCTTTCTTCTGTTCGGCTGCGCATAAATTGTTGTGCATTTTCAATAAATTGGTTCGTTTGTAAACCTGGTCGGTGCGTGGCACCGTATATACCAACAGCTCCAGAAACTAGTCCAACGGGCCCTAAAGTCATTAAAGGTATTGATGCTACTACCGCACGTACAACATATGCATTTCGCGCTTCTAAAGCTGATATTAGAGAAGCATAAGCAATGCCCAAAGTTCTTAATCGTGGTCTGATAAGTAGCTGTGCGTCTTCATAATGCTCTGCTACATTTCCGCTCCAAGTTTCTGTTGTTATATCTGTTAGTGTGCGTGCACCAGCAAGCATAACAATAAATGTAAGTGCGGTTAAATTAATAAGAACTGGTGTAAGTGATGTTAAATAAAAAACAAAAAATTCCATCTTTCCAATGTTTCCAGAAAAAAAACTTTTAACAACCGATGCAGGTGATAGCACTGATAAATCTAATGTGGCGTTTGAACTAAGTGCTCCATAAAGTTTTGAAAGAATACTAGTAACCGTATCAGCGCCTTCAGCGTGAATCCAATCTAGAGCATTCGTAGCCACCCATTTAAGTCCGCCTATAACAGAAACTCCTGCTCCAGTTGGAACAATTTCTGGGATTAAATTATACATGGCATTAAAAATGAATCCCGTTATCATTACAATTACAAAAAAATAGAAAATTGTAAATCGTGATCTCTTGTTCGACAATTTTTCATATTCTGCATTTAAAGCGTCCCCTTTTTGTTTTAACTTGTATAGTTCTCCCATTTGAAGCATTAATTCATAGATACGCTCATCTGACAATGATTTTGGGAAATTAAATCTTTCAATTTCCTTCTTAAAGGTTTCAAAAAGATTTACTCGGAAAAAACGAAACCCGCCTTCGTTCAAGATCCATTCCCGAAAACGTAAAACATTAGCACCTTCAAGATCGATGGCATCAATTTGCTTCGTTACACTAAGTATAGCGGCTCTCAATAATTGCTGTTCCTCTTCAATCAACGCTCTAGTACGTGTTCGTGATGGTGCTAAAGCGCGTATTTGACGTTCTAAATCATCAAGTTCCAGTTCTGATTTTTTGATATTCACAATAAGATCTACAAATGTAGAAAATTGTTCTTCTTTCTCCATTTTTAACTCCTGTGAATCAGAGGCTTCCACTTTAAATGCAGTTAAATAAACATCTCTTTTGGACAATAGAACATTGTCTGTTTTCCAATTATCAGTAATATCAAGCTCCTCATAATTGTTTTGAATGTACAATTCAACCAATTTGATGCCGAAAGATTCTTGTTTGTCTCGATTAATTCCGTTACGTTGTTCCCACGTAATTAATGCCTCTCTTTGAAGGCGTAATTCAAGAGCAGCTTGATTACTAGAAGCTTCTATATCCGGTAGCGATACACCAATATCATTTGAATAGTGTGGATTCCATACATACAAATCGCGTATTCCATACAAAATCAAATTTAGAGTTTCTGGATCGTACCCAGTTTGTTCATACAACAAATCTGCTATTTTTGCTTCATCTGGAATATTTTTTTCATCATAGAGTGCTGTAAGACAATCTACAAGGAATTCGTAATCTGATATGCTCAATTTGGGCGCATTTTTCATATTTTTGTGAAGACTGTCAACAAATTCGTTCAAGGGCAAACTATTCTCTATTTTTGAAATGGCAACTTGACAATTTTCAATTAAAAATGGTTCAATTTCCGAAATCATGATAGCACCAAATGTTAACCGATCGTACCAAGCAGCAAGTACTTCAAAATCACGAAACTCGGTTAATACAGAAGGCAGCCACTCATAAACAGCGTCAACATAAACATTGAGCATATCTTTAAACACACCCATATTATCTAGATATTTCAACAGTACAGACTCTTTCCATTTGTCTGTTCTAGTTTGCTTCTTTAATAAATTTGCCATAGCTATAGCAAATTCTTGTGCCTCGGTTTGAAACTTGTTTTTGTCATGTAGAGCGTATTGCATTTTATCAGACCAAAGCAACAACAAAAAGTTTGCTGGGGTCTTTGCTTGAGTTTCAAGGACGCCTAATGATGCTTCCGTAACCCGCTGCAAAAAAATTGAAAACACATAAAAGATGTGTTCAATGAGGACAGAAAGATTCTTTGCAATGAATCTACAAATAAGTTTTGCAGTGTATGCGTCTTTTTCAATAATACTCTGCAAATCAAATTCAGTTTTTTGGGGGATGTCTTTTTGGTATAAAAGATGCATCCATTGCCAAATATGATGGGTCGTATTTTCGTACAGTTGATGGGAAATATCCCACAAATTCTCTTTGACAGCAAATTTGGCTTTTCTCACAAGTTTTCGTGAAGACAACAAAAAAGTAGGTATTTTTTCCAATCCGATATCTCGGTAATTCGGCTGCATATCAGCATAACGCACATCAAGCAATTTCTTTAAATATTCCGGGAGTAACGAATACTCGGAACTCTTTGGTGCTTCAGACACAACTTTACCAATTGATTGCATTTTCTTTTTATTTCAATAAATATTATACATTATATCAAAATAAAAATAAATACTTTTTATTTTTTAAACATGCAAAACCTGTCCCTCTGTCAAAGAAAAAATTTTGAAAGGCCATTGCGAATAACACTCGTCTATAAATTCCTGATCCTTATGACGATTTTCTGTTAGCGCGCCAGCAACACTAGAAAGGCAATGTAAATAACGTGTTTGGGTGTCCTTATCAAACGTACTTAATCGCTGTAACGAGCCTTTAGTATAAAGACCAAACAATTCTGTTAGTTGTTGATTATCGTCACCAATTAAATTACGCAGGGGTTCAATTAAATTTGTTTCGATAGATTCCGCATCATAATTTCCAGCAGCATCAATGTATACATGATTCTTTTCAATCATTTCCAGAGCAGAACAAATTTCCATTTGTAGCGGTCCGTTACTGCTAAATCGTGAGTTGATTACATTTTTAAAGAATGCGAAATGCATATCTCTTGTTGGGTACTCATTTTGTTTGAATGTGGTCTTAATCCACATTAAACCATTTGTAAGTTTCTTTGTTTCCAAATTATTCAAAATCATCAAAGCCAAAAAAATATATGATTCGATAAAACGCAAGTAATCGTTCCTGACAATTTTTCCATTGTCGTCGCCCTCAAATTCATAGTAATTATTGTAGTACAGTTTTTCGTTTGGCATCATGACATCGCTCATAATAGGTGGGTAATATTTTTCTTGCAGGTTTTTAGTTGCTTTAAGTCTCGAAACTGTTTTTAAATAATCTTTGCCGCTATTATCTTGAAAAATAATGGGGTCAACATCTTTAAACATATTCGTGTTTTCCTTCATATTGTTTTTTACGTCTTCATTCAGCGTACTAAACGTTGTTGATATTGATTCTAATATCTCTGTAAGATATCCTAAATTACTATTTTCGATCGGAGCATCCATTTCCATTTTTTCTTTGAGCTGTGGTTCCGATAACGTAATGAGGCTTATGATATTGTTTTCAATCTTAGCAACAGTATCATTTTTGTCCGAGTTTAAAACTATTGTTTCATTAGTTTTTTTGGTCTTTTTAGGTGTTGGCATTGGAGAAGGTGGATCAAATGTTGCTGCTGTGATTTTAGCCAGTGCTATATCTACATTTTCCCCATTTGAAATTTCTGTTAAAAACGCAATAACTTTTTTGTATTGTGGTTCTGTGATTGCATTGTATGGTTTTAATGTAAAAACTTTCATAATGATCTTTTTTTTTTGATTTTGAAAAATTAGGATGCTGTATTTTATGAATATTATCAAGTTTTTATTCTGTAATTGTTTTAAGTGCGTTAATAACGGCTGACTCTAAAATTTGGATCATTTGATTAGCCCGATCAATATCTGCTTGAGATGTTGCCATTTTGATAATTTCTACAATAATCCCCGCATAATCGCGAAGTGAAATCAGTCCGGCTTTATATAAACCCATAAGAACGTTTGTCTGTTTTTTAGGTTTAAGGGCGCGAATAGTGCTGGTAACAGCTTTACCCGTGTACTTGTCCTTCAAAAGTTGAATGAGCACATTGTATGCATCGGTTTTGGGCGGTGCGTTTTTAAATTCAACATTTTTCAACCACGCAGTACGTACATAAATCCATCCCAACGGACCTTTTCCGACTCTATGAGCTTTGGTTACTTGTACTGGAAGGTCTCCATCCAACTCAATAGCCTTTGGGCTCAGTCCGTCAAACTCATACCATTTTTTAGATCTTGGATCACGGATACCAGCCGTCCAATGCGATGCCGCGCCATCAATTCCCTTTTCAAAGAAAAAAGCAGCAAGAAGCGTATACTCACCTTTTAGGAGTTCCAATGAAATGATGCTTGAATAATCAACTTGCCCAACACGCTCATCAGGGGCTCTAAACATAATCATTTGTTTATCATTATATACAATATCGGATAAAAATCCATCCTTTTCAAACAGCACTTCTTGTAAGTCGTCCGTTGCCTTATAAAAAGAAAACAGAGATGATAGCATTGTTCTGGGATCATCTTGCAAATCGCTATCCGTTTCAAAACATTGTTTCCAAAAGCTCCGTGTTTTGCATAATGTTTTTTGAGCAGTTGGTGGTGATTGCATAAACCAAATATCTTCCAGAATAGCTTCATGCAACTCATCAACATGCGTCCAACCAAAACGATTTTTGACACTAGATCGGCAGTGCTGCGGATTGTAAGTCACATATACTGATTTTGTCATACGAATTTTGTTTTCAAACCAAGAACCGGGAATTTTAAAGAGAGCTGTAAACAACGAATCATATGGACAACTTTTGTTTGGGTTATGAAAGTTTGATCCGGTGATTATATTTGGTCCGGTCGGGACTTCAATACGCCCATATCTAGATAAAATATCTCGGAGCGGACCAGCAGAAAGCTCAATATTTGGATCAGATAAAGCCAATTTGCCCTGTTCCTCCAATAATTGCAATCTTTTTTCTTCTGTTGCCAGTTTTTTAACCACATCATCAACAGTTTTTTGATAATAATCCACATCATCATTACGTAGAATAGCTGCGAGGAACTGCCATTCCTTTTTTCCCAGGACATTTAACGCTTCGCGTGATTCGGCTAACATCCCAAGTAACATTGTAAACCGAAGCGGTGCTTCTATAATACCGCCCTGCACTTGAAGTGCTAGAATTGATTCGATAGTGAATTGTTCCTCTCTCTCAAACAGATTATCTGCCAAAGCTTCTCTCTTCTTAGCTTGTTTCTCTTCGTGTTTCTGTATCGCTTTTTGCTCCGCTGCGCTTCGTTTTGCTTCCAAAAGTCTTTGTTGTTCTAGCTCCTCAGCTCTTCTGGCTTCAGCGGCTTCTAATTTCTTTTCTCTAGCAACTTTTTGTTTTTTTTCTCGTTCTTCTTCATCGTATAAACGTTTTCTTTCTGCTTGCAACAAACGCTGCTCTTCAGCATATTCTGCCGCGTCCAGACGAGCAATCAATTCGTTAATTTCCTGTGCAACGTCTTTTCCCAAAAACAAATCTCTCAAAAGACCCCAATCTTGTGGTTTCAATGCTGATAGAACCGTTTCAGAGCTAAGGACTTTTTCACCAATTTCAAAAATAAGTTTTGAAACATTTTCGGGTATATCTTTGATATTCTTTACAAGTTCGAATGTGGCCAAAATGTTTGCTTCGTTAAACTCTTTTTGCGCATTTGATTGCGCATCCAAGAACTCGATTAAATTATCACGGGCAAACGTTTTTGCTTTTTCTTCAATAGCAGCATTTTCCCGGCGCAATTTAGCCCCTGATGCACGCAATCTAGCTTTCAAAGTTTCAAGGTTTTCACCATATTCGCCTACAAACTTATTGGTATTTTCAACGTCTTTCATATTTTGAAAACGTCCTGCATTATCAATCCATTTCGCATATTGTGTTTTAAATGCTTTCCATGTCTGGTTTTGTTCGACAGTAATCGCTAGTGCTGCATCACGGATTAGAGCTTTGCGCTTATCAGAAACTGCTTCCAATAGCTGCACGAATTGAAAGTCTCTGGGATTTACAGGCGGAAGACTCAGTAAATTATTATATTCTTTAAACTTTCTAATGGTATCAATATCAATTTTGGGAGGCTCTAATGGGTCGGGAAAGACGAGTTGAAGCGCTTCTTTCCCGAAGCTTTTGTAAAATGTGTTCACTTTCCGTTGAAGCTTTCGCAACGCATTTACATTTTTGTTATATGTATCCAAAAAATCGTTCACAGAAGATACTGTTGGATAGTTTCTGACCAAATCTGTTGTAATAGTTTGCATTGTTTGAACGTATTCTCTGGCAACACGAACATCTGGTAGCGCGTTAATTGCTACTATCAATGAATTCAACATTTGAATAGAGTCTTTGCCGATAAATGTTTTTGTTCGTTCCAATAAATCGTCTACTGCAGCTACATCCAGAACATTAACTTTCAAAAGTTTTTGACGCTCTCCGTTAATTACAGCATAATTTCGTGTTTGTTCAGTAAAATAGAGCGGGCCAAGATGTGTTGCAAATACACGATAGTTAATGGCATCAATCCACTCAGCTTCAATCCGAGGTGCTGTTTCGTGTGGATTTTGAGGGCGATTAAAAGTATCAACCAAAAGCACCAAGCGCTTCAAATCTTTCAAAACATTTGGATCCATTTCCTTGTACGGATTGTATACAGATAAAGACGGATCATCCAGTCGCTTGTCCAGAGAATCTGTCAATTCAGAATAGACGGGCTGCAAAGAAACTGATAGCTTCTCCAAAAGCGCTTGGATTTCTTGATCAATTTTAAAAAAATAATTCTTGTCACGAAACGCAGTTCCAACTTGAACTTTCGTCAGAATAATTTGGTTAATGTCCTGTTCATCATTCGCCAAGCTTTTTATAGTGGCGCAAGCACCGCCACCGCTGAACCATAAAAAGTAAGGACGCACATCATTAACTTTGTTGTCGGGTGTTAATGCATACCACGTTCCGGGGCTTTTGCCAGCAAATTTGCTGCAAAATATAACTGAATTACTTAACCCATCAATGTGATACTGGCAACTTGAAGTGTCGTTTGAAGATGAAAATGGAACCATACCAGCACCACCGCGCTGCAATGCTTTGTTTTCTTGGCGGTACAATTCGTTCATAACGCGTTCAGATAAGACGTTTGTGCTCATTGTGTTTTTAACAGGCTTTTGCAAGAAAAATGTATCGGGGTTTTTTCCTTGAGCTAAAAGCGCATCTTCAATTTCTTCCAGCAGCAAAAGTCTAGCAACTTTGCAAGCATAATCATATACGGGTGCGCTTTCAGGATAGATGGCGTTATAGTCGCGGTTAATCTTTAAGATATCCGTTCCATAATAGGGAGAAATCCAATTGCCCAGCATCCGCGGTAAAAACTGGAAACGATCCAAAAGCCAACCATATTCCGGCAAATTAATAGCCTGGCGAAAAAGTGGGACATCTTTATCAATTTGCCCATCTCTTCGCGGGTCCATAATTTCTTCTTTATCTAAAGGAAGAAGAATATCATCAACCGAAGGAAGAAGTGAAGTCTTCCATACTGCTAAAGACATTTTTTTTGTAATAATTAAAAGTTGTATAAAATTTTGTTAATAAAAATGTTTATTCATTCTTTAATTTTCATGCCACCATTTTATTGAGTTCTGCTTTAAAACAATCTATAACATCTTTGCAGGATATGACATCAAATGTTGGAGGCGTTTCATTATCAACTACAAAATCCATTTCTTCAAAATCATCATCTATTTCAACTTCCTTTTCAGCTGGTTCTTCTTCTGCCAATTGGCTAGAAAGCGCTTCTAGGTTTAAAGAGTTTTTATCATCTTCGATATTGCTAACAAAACCGTGCCAAAATGCATACTTGTGAACATGTTCTTCTGCTTGCAAATGAGTGCACAATAAACCGTTTGGATCTTGGTAAACTATAAACATGAACGGATGCTTGGATTGAGAAACAAACATATCCAGCATACTAATAAATGTATCGTATGCTGCATCAGGATATCTTTTAGTGGCAGATCTGAATTCAGGCGATGACATATGCATACAAACGATTGATGCGCAGCGTTTTATGCTCAAACTTGGTTCCAAGCACAATTCGCGCGCAATTGCGAATAACGCACAAGAAGCGGGTCCATTTTTGACCACATTTTTACAAAGCCGACGAGGATTTTGTGGATCTTCATACAAAGCTACAAAAGGAACAATGTTTGTGTCTTCCATCAAGTAATCAGTATACGTTTTCAACAATGCATCTTGTGAATCCGCAATTAAAGGAGGAGGATCAATATCCATTGGTTCCAAGTCCAATTCTTCATTTTCACCCCCTTCTGACATTTAAAAAAATAATAATAATTAAATTAATATTAATTCTTTTTTTAAAATAAGAGGGGTGGAGCAAAATCATGTTTGGATTCTCTTCTTCGTCAATTGTGCTTCCTTCATCTATGAAAGAACTCCCAGATGATTTGAAGGGGAGTGCTTTGATTCAAATTAGTCCCCAAGGAGAATCTTGCCGACAGGCGATTAAAAGCATTTTGCGCAGCCCCAAGTTTTTTAAAGATGTGCATATTGTCTATCAGGCATTTTCTGGAGAGGATCACTCGTTTTATGCTGATTATCCAGAGCATCGATTAGCGTTGAAGGAAAAGGGATTGGAACCCATTTTGCATTCTGTGCTCAACTTGCAAAAATACCAAACGCTTTTGGAGATTGAAATTCCACCAGATGCTAAAGTGCAGCACGGTACCTTTATGATGGGACTAGATACCATGGCTTATCCGAGTTGCAACGAAGCTGGTGTCTCTTCTCAGTTATCGTTGGTCCAATACGAAAACACGACCCCACGAGAATATTTGGAAGCTTTTTTCTTTTATGGTTTTTTACTGCCTCTTTTATTTCTAGATGGTTGTCGCTCCTTGGTACGTGCTTTTCAGTATCATAGAACATGTGATGTGCGTTTTAGAAGATTGTCCAGAGCTTATCCATCAACGACAAGAGCGCCACCCAATCGTTGGTTTTTGTGGTGGATTGGTACCGGTTCTGCCATGTCCAAACGCGGACATGAAGCTTGCATTCAAAGACCTAGAGACCAGGGCATTTCTTTTGTAATGCGCAGCATTAAAACGCACCGCTATTTGAATTGGATTGGAACCTGGTGGGTTGGTCTAGCTCTTTATTATGTCCTTTTTGCGCTTCCTTGGTGGAATTTGTTTCTTTCGCCGAGCTGGGGATTGGGCTCCTATATTGTCCGTGACATTACTCAACTACGTTGGATTTTATGGTATCTGTTCCATGTATTTCTATTGGGCATGGTATCTTGGTCCAGTGTAGATGATTACCCAAATTATATGCTGGGCCCGCATGTAATGCTTTCCAGCCTGTTCCTTACGTTTTTACCCGGATTCATCTTTATTTGCAAGATTTACCAACTCAAGAGCGCTGCAAGCAAAAAGAAGCAAAAACGCAAAACACAATAAAATTTTCATTTCTTGACTCTTTTATTTTTCACTACCATCACCAATTGATATTGCTCTGGCTTTAGCATATCCAAACACTTCCAAGCTCTCTCAGCTTCTGAAACGCTAGACATCCATTTAAGCGCTTGATTTGGAAAATAATATAATGATTTTAAAGAAACGTCAGGAACTACACCGTTATTATATTCGTCGCACGAGCCAATGAAAATATCCTTTAGCGAAGTGCGCCGCGTTGCATCTATAATAGCGTCTTCATAATCATCAAAGTTTGGTGCTTTGTTTGTCCAGCGCAAAACAATACCATCATCTGATCGCCCACAAAATATTTTCAAATGAAAAGCTTCGCTATCATATGCGGCTCGTATAAACGCTGGATCGCCGATAAAAGCTTTTGCGCTAGTGTTTCCTCGTAAAAGCGCTTGGCGTACATAATCTCCAAAACAAGAAAGATCTTCATCCAGAATAGCAATATCAAACCGATTACTTTCAGGTCCAACCACTTCAATCACTTTTTTCCAATCACTTGTTACAAATCTACTTGCTGTTGTTTTGATATGTGGTAGCGCACGAAGCACAAAAGTCAAATGCTGTTGTGGTGGTGTTATATTTTCCAAAGTGTAACTCCCACTTTCCACTCCTTCTCGTTCGCAAGGCTTGCAGATGATACCAACTCCTTCAAGTTCTACACCCAGGTAGTCGTTAATAGGGTTATACCAAAGATCTTCATCACAAACAGAACACCTCTCGTACTCCATTTTTTTATTTAAAAATGGAAAATAATTTAGAGGGGTTGTTGGAAGAAAATCTTAAAGCGTTAAAAGCTTCCAAGCGCAAACGGGTGCGCGCCGCGCTAACTAATGATCCCAACAATCTTGCTGATCAAGTGGCCCAAAGCGCTTCGGATTTTCGCGAAGAATTTATCCAGCTTCAAAAGGACCATGATGAGGCGCTCAAAACTATCAATCTTTATGAACAAGAGGTTGAAATGTTGAAAGCTGATGTGGAAACACTAAGTTATATGGAAGATAGACATAAACTTATTCTAAAGCGATTGTACGGTGGTGATTTATGCCCTATATGTAATCATTCTTTACAATGTTATTCAGTAACTTGCACGAATTGTGCTAAAAAAATATGTGATTGTTGTGATGATTGGTGCGGATTTGTTGATACTGATAAACACACATGTCATAATAGAATATGTACAAAATGTAAAAATGATTTTGGAACCTGTCCCGTGCACCGACCGAATTTGAGCGAAGAGGAGAAAAAAGAAAAGAATCAAAGCTTATAAATTTGTTGAAAATGTGTGATAAGGGTGTTGTTTTGGCTATTGTGGGTTCTAGAAATATGAAAGATAAAGATCTTTTCAATAAAACAATTAAAGAATTTGTTTTAGAGTATGGTGTTCCCCAACGCGTCGTATCAGGTGGAGCTAAAGGAGCCGATAAAATGGGAGAGGCTTGGGGACATAAAATGAAGCTCCCAGTAACATCTTTCCGTCCTGATTGGAAACAATACAAAAAAGCTGCTGGTGTTATGCGTAATACCGACATTGTGCGAGAATGTACTCATATGATTGCGTTTCCATCAAAAAATGGTAGAGGTACACAAGATTCCATCAAGAAAGCAAAGATTGCTGGAAAGATTTTAACTATAAAATGGATTTGAAAAATAAATTTATTTATCCTTCGGAACATCTATGATTTTTACAATGTTTTCTGCCCATATCAAAACATTCCATGCAAATAAAATTTTTGACTATTCCAAGTCTCTAATTTCAATCCACATTAACGTACATTGTGAACCAATCATATCCGGGTGGTTAATGTGGATGATTGCTTTCCCCTCGCTGGTAAAATAACCTTCTACCCCCACATTTTTTGATACTGCTCTACAAGCATATATCGGTCCCTTTTTACAACATATATCATATTTTAAAAGTTTTCTATAATTCATTTGGGAAACTTTCAAGGTCATTATTCTACCGTTACTATTTTCATCAGGAACTAAATTGAATGGAACATGCCATTTTGATTGATCTTTTTGCTTTTCAAAAATAGGAGCTGGTAGCGCTAATGGCGCTGATACGCTACCAGAAGTGCGTCCAAACAATACAATACATAACACAGATAACACGACACACCAAATAAACATTATATACAATAAGATTCTGGAACATTTTGCGTTTGTGTATGGTCCGTTTGGATCTCTATACATTTTATCGTCTTCTTCAATTTCTAGCGTGTTTGGTGGTATTAACTCGCTTTCATCTTCTCCATATTTTGGTATTACTGGTCTGCGTTTATGTTTTGGAGCACTATGGCTCCTTTTATTTCCAATCATGACCCTAACTTCTTTTACTCGGCTCATTTTTATTATTAAGATATTTGTGTTTTAAGAAGACTGTTATATTTTTACTTCCAATTTACGTTCCAAATGTAAAAAGTGAAATGAGCGGATGTGTTTATACATCCTTAACTGGAACTGCTTTTGGATTAGTTCAAATATTGCCTTGGGCAATACCAACAGCAATCACACTTTTTTCATATAGCCGTAATTGGAATGGTAAAGATTGGGGGTTTGAGTTTACACCCTTCTGGTATAGTTTCTATTTGACGTTATGCCAAACATGCATCTATATTTTGCAATTTGCGGTACATGATATGCGTGCTGACCCATTTTGTACCCATGTTGTAACTGCTGCTTTTCCTTCTTCTTCAACATTTATGGTGGTAGCAATTATCAGTTTTTTTGTTTTTAGCACTTTTGTGCACAATGCTGTATTTAGCTGGAAGTATTGGATTTGGGCCATTTTAATTTTTATCGTCCCTCCTTCCGTGTTAATTTGGGTTCAATATAATGTGTGGTGGGAAGTTTTAACCAGCGCTGCTTTAGCAATTGCTGCCAATATTGGGTTTTTAATTTGGCTACATCATTGCGTGAAACCACAACTGCCCTTTATTCTCAACACTGCTCCTTGTACTTGGTTTAGCGTACAGGATTCACTTTTAATGGATGAAGAGCAACAGCAACTTACAATTAGAATGCGAGAAACTTATGAAGTTATTGACAAAAAATTACCGTGGTATATGATTATGTAAATCATAAATAGAGGGCTGTTATGATTTTTATAATCTTATTGGGGGTCGCTTTGCTCCTGTTTTTGATTTTCATTGGGATTGGCGCTCAAAAAGAATTTATCGCGTCCTTTTTTCAGCAAACACTGCCCGCTTCCGCGTCACCTGAATCTAAATCTAAACCAGCGCGTCATGCTATGAAATTGCGCCAGCGCAAATAAATTATAAATAATATTCTTTTTTTAAATTCCCTGATTTCAATAAAATTGACCGAAATTATATTCTTGTAAAATTCGAAATAACAATATATATATATATGTATGCCAACTGAAATATATTATATAACAAATATGAGTTGCAATATTTGCGATAAAAAATCTGGATTTTACTGTGGGGGGTGTTTAGAAACAGCATATTGCTCTCAAAAATGTGCAATAAAAGATTGGGAAATGTTTCATACATTTGAATGTATTGGAAAGTACAATGACATGGGTGGAGAAAAGATGAAATTACATAAATTAATTCGTCAAGCAGGTGGTAAGGTATGGTTACATGGAACCAGAACAACGGTATTGGTATACATAAAACGTATGTTGTTTCCAGCCGGTCTATATGCGATGGGCGATCTTATCAAACAACACATCTATCCCATTTCTGGTGAAACTCAAGGAGAAATTGATTTTGGACCTAATGTTGAGCATCTATCAGGAGTAGTTTTAGATTATTCGGATACTAATAGAAATGAGAATTTTAAACAAATTGATGATAACGTGACTTATTCAAGTTATGGTGTGAATTTAGACCTGAATGAAATGGAGGCCAATTTAACAAAACAGATCGATTTGCTGAAAACAACAGGCAAGTTTTCACAAAAAGGAAAAGATGGAACATTTTACAGACTATTTACATATATTAGTCGTGTAAGATACACGGATAATGACACATATTTACAAAAGTATCGCAATGACATTATTGAAAATGTTGTTCCATTGATGGAAAAGGCGCTTATTAATAAGATGAGTGGACTCAAATACATAGAGTCCGTCGTTGATGGCGAAAATAGCTGGTTTAGTTATTTAGATTTTTATGGTGGAAGGGTGAATAAGACAAAGTGGGCATTAGAAGAGATTATACCTGGATATCGTTGGAGGAACGATGATGTATTTCAAAAATTTTATCGCAACGCAATTCGATTTCGGTTTATTGATTCTGCGGAAAAATCACAGACTTACATATACAATTACATACATGGAGCCCAAATTCAATATAAAACCAAAAAAGAATGGGAAGAATCAGAACATCGTAAACAAATCATTGAGCATTTAAATGAGAAAAGAGATTGGATAAATATTGCATATGAAGCAATAAGTAAGGTTATAGTTGCTGATCAACCAGTAATCAAATTTAAGGAACAAGACAAACAAGATTTGCTTGATTCACACCCACTAATCGTTGGATCATCGACCTACGAAAAGGTTGGTGGTGTGGTGCCTGGAACGGTTAGAAACGAGATTGTAATCAATTCACCGTTGAGTATGGATTTTGTAGATTTTGTAATTACGACAAAAAAAGGCGTCTCCCAAGTAGAACGTTTATTGAAAGATTTAAATAAGTCGCAGATTAAAGTAATGGGAACCGATAGGTTATTTCATTAAACTTGGCTCAAAAAAAAATTAGTCATTTTAATAAAAATCAGGGATTGGAGGGGTTGTGGTGTTATGAGTTTTGCAAGTTTTTATTTGGGTGGTGAACGGAATTGTAAAAAAAGACAAAGAGAAGAAGAAAAAGATGAAGACGCGTTAACCCCTGAAGAGCGTGTTATGTATTTGGATTTAAACACAAAGTTTACCAACAACAGCAAAGCAAAAGATATTTTCAATATGGCACCCAAAGGCGCATCAGATCCCAAGGCGCGTCAAGTTTTAATTGCTTTGCAGGATATGTGTATCAAAGAAAATACAATTACCAAAGCGCATTTTGATCAGATTGCGCAACAAATGGCTATAGTAGATACAGAAAATCGTGGATTAACGCGATCAAACGAGCAGCTTCGAGCAGCTAATGAACGATTTGGTCCCATACAAAAAATATTGGATGAAAACAAAGGTCTGCAAGCATTAATTTTCAAACAATCTACAGCCGAAGTAGAGTTGAAAGCAAAAGTTAAAGCGCTTGAGCATCGTGTTATGGTATCCAGCACTCATTGGAGCGAGCATTATAAAGGTGAAAAAGACGCTATGCGAAAACATGCAATCGAACAGTTGGCTGAATTACATTGGGACTTTTTAGATAAAGTTGTAGATTCACGCCAAGATGTCTCTGATGATTTACGGGATTGCATCATTTCGTTTATGGAAAAATCAAGATTAGTTTTAAATTTAATTTAAAAAAAAAATTTATTAAATACCATGTCTGATATATCTTTCTACGGCAATATCCTTCTTTTCAGATTCAGTGAGCTCTGCAGATGCTGGAAGGAATCCAGGCGATAAAGTGGGTGCTAATTGATCAATAGCTTCTTGTGTCAATCCAACAGGCGGTACGGAATACGTAATGTATGTTCTAAGCGCTACAACGCCTGTTTGTGCTTTACAATTTTCTGGCAAATTATTATAGCGTGCTCGATCTGTTTGTGGTGTAAATTTAAACGACACTTCGTTTAATGGACGCATATCCACTTTTCCCAACCAACTATTTGGTCCTTTGCTGTTCCAATCATTCATCATGGCTTCAAAAAGTGGATTGGCTACAATGAAATAAAGCAGCACTGGATCGTCTTCAGTTCCATCTGGTTTTCTAGGATTGAAAGTAAACATTTCCACGTTGATATCTTTTGATATTCTATATTCCTGAGAACGTAGTGGCCATGCCAGCACATGATTAACTGGAATGAGCACAAAATATTCATGACGTTTCTTTCCTTCAGAATCTTTCTCCCAACGAGCTTGCATTTTTTCTTTCATACGCTCTGCTTCCTTATTTGGATCGCCCTCTATTTTAAGATTTTCCATCTTCTTTAGAATGCTTTCTGTTGAGGGAATTGGTGGACCGTTGTATACCGGAAGCCCGGCTTCTTTGCATACATCAAAGGGTATTTTGATGATTCCGTTCCAAACATTCTTTTCGTTTAGAAGCGCCATGGTTTTTACAAAATCCGGATTTGTTACTCCCTTATTTCCAGAAGCAAGAGAAATGTTTTCTACCGAATTTCCATCTGGCTTTGTTTTGGTAATGGTCATATAGCCGCCCTTGGTGCCGCCAGCAGCTTGGTAACACTTATCAAACTCAGATACGTTATGTAAAGCGTCGATTCCGGTATGAATATATCCCATGGATACATCAATGTTAATATCAAAGCTGCTCCAGACATGTCTGGTTATACTGTTGTAAATGCATGTTTTTGATAAATCGCCTGGTACTTTTTGGCCGGTAAATGGATGGACCCATTGATTGCTTTCGGGGATACGCGGGTCATCCAAAAAACGACACGTTTCTGTATTGTTTGGAGAAAGTAAACAATTTAAATCTTGTTCTTTGGTGTCAATGCAAAAAACAAAATTCTTATTAACTTGTCCATCAGAACGTTTTACGCTTCCCAACTCAACGCCGGCAGTATGCTCCATCATCAAAGTCCATGCTTCTGGACGGTTTCCATAAAGTCCTTTGCTTTGTAGCTCTTCAAGGGAACCGGCACCGTTTTTCCGACAGATAAATTCTCCCAAAACTAACGCATTAATTTGTGAGGTGGTGGCTAATTGCTCTTGTAGCTTTTTTTGTCTCTGAATCTCTTTTGCAGTCGCCGGGTCCATATTTGTTTTTTTTTAAACCCAACCCCTCTCTTCAATTTATTAAAATTTGTGTGTCTCCGCGGCCAGCGCTTTTTTTTACCCAATCACAAAAATGCCTTTTCAAATCTGTATTATTATCCCACTTTTCACAATGAATAGACGAGCCAATCATTACCCTCAATAGTGGCGGGCGCTGATTGGCCCAGTAACGCGGTAAAACCAAGGTTGGAAAAGCATAATCAAAGAGATTTAAAAAATAACGCTGTATTCGGGGCCATTTCAACTTAAAATAACGCTTTCGTTCCCCGTGTATCACTACCGGAACTAGTTCCAATCTTTCTTGACGAGCAAAGGTTAATAAAGTATCAGAGATTCCCACCGCATTAATATTATTTTCTAAATCTTCTTCTTCTTCGACATTTGCAAAACGAGAAGGGCAAAAACAGACACTCCGACCAGCGTTTACCAGCTCTAAAATCAAATCTTCTATCGGCGCATCTTTGTTTGGATCATAAGTTACAGCGCCACAAGACAGGAGAAAATCTCTAATGAGGGGAATTTTCATAAAAATAGGAGGAACCACAAAAGTCAACTTTTCTGAAAAGCGCTGATCCAATTGTCCACCATGTAAACCAAATGCCCAAATAAGAGATTCAATAGTATCACCAGGAATAATCACAAAGACCCGCTTGGCGCGAGTACAGAGTTGCATCTCATCAGAAAACGTATAACGAATGGGTGAAAAATAACGCCAAATACGCAAACGTCTTACGCTTTCCATGCGCATATCACCATTATACTCTTTGCCATTCAAGTAAAAAAGGACGAAATAAATGCAACAACAAAACGACAATACAATCCAATTGACCCAACTCAATAAAATGTAAAGTAAAAGCAAAGAAATTAAAAGCAGCTTCATAAAGAGTTTTTGAATGAACTCTGGGTGGTTAAATTCTTGGAATCCACCTGCAGCCCCTTTCCCTCAATTTAAAGATAAAAAACGCATTTTAGTTGAAAATCAAATTCCACTCAAAGAACATTTGGAAAAAAACGTTGTTGTTACCAAGAGGCGCAGTAAGCGTATCAAAGAACAGGAAACGAGTAAATGAATGATGATGATGATGATGATAATTATTATTGGGAGGGTTTGATTTTTACATTTTTAATTTTTTGGCAAAAAGAAAAGGGGTAGCGAGTGTAAATAATAAAAAAAAGATGGAACAACTTATTAAAGCTGCTTTAATCCCTGAAGAGCAATGTATAAAATTAGAGAAAAAGTTTGGTATTGATTTGAGCGGAGAAGAAGGAGAAGAATCATATCGACAGATTTTTGAAGATATTATAAGACATCATATGAAACAACAACTCTTGGCAGCCCAAGTTCATGCAGCACTAGAAGATTGTCAATCTCCTAGAAAAAAGATCATTAGAGCAGAAAGCATAAAAGCGGCAAAACGAAATAAATTATTGTAAATAAATGTTTTTTTAATCACCAAATTTCTTCTTCAACCTCATCGCTATCACTACTACTGTTATCCGCAATTTCCCTTGTTTTTTTGAGACTGGGTTCTTTTATCGCTTCTGATTTTGCCATCAACTTGTTTTGTAGAAATAGATGCGGAGCATACATATCCTCAATCTCCAACATACCGGCAGCGCTTTTGCAGGCTCTACAATTTGGAACGGAAATTTTTTCTCCGGTTTTCGCTACAAACGGACAATGCATCTGATCTTGTGCATTCGCTGTTGTGCGTTCAATAATTCGTTTACAATATGTAGTTCCTTGGGGTCTATTCCATAAAGCTTTGACGTTAAATCGCACTCTGAGTTCCACAGCACCACCACCAGCTGCTGGGTATCTGTTGTTCAAGTTTTCGAATAAATTTTCAGCAGTTTCCAAGTTTATACCCGCTTCTCGTAGAGAGGGAATTATTGTCATCCGTTCGGGATTTCTAGGAAAATGATTGTTTACTACTGCTTTCATACATGGTGGCATACAATCGATAAGCTTTTGGATATCCACACTAAATCCGGCTTTAGGATCAACCGTCCTAATAATATTAATTTGCTTGGGAATGGTGTTTTTTGGTTTAAAAAGCAAAATTCGTTTGGACAAATCTACTACCCACTGCTCTAAAGGCGCATCGCGCTGCATTCGCGTTCCGTATCTTTGAAAAGAAATTTCATAAACGTTCCAAACCCATAAAGCTACGTCCAAGTAAGACAAGTGTAGTTGCATCCCGGTGTGCAGTGGCAAATCTTTTGCCAGTGCGTGTGGTACTTCTTCCAATGGTACTTTAAAAAATAAAGTTGGTGGTTGAATGGATGGATCGTTTCCAAATCGATTAAAGAAACACTGATAATCAATTGGATCAAGCTGTTCTGCTCTAACAAAATTGATGCCTTTTAAAAGCTGATTGTGATCAATCAAATCAATTACAGCTGATTCGGTACGAAAGCGCGAAAATTTGGACATGAATCTATACTTTTCGGCTTTGATACTTATTTTGTAAAAAGTACTTCTCATTTTTGGAACACAAACAGCTGCATACTGATGAGTTGTAGACACAAACTCCATTCCCTGATGAATTAAGCTCATCATGATTAACGAAACAACATCTTCTTCGGGAGTTGTATTTTGCAACTCTAACGTGTGTGTGTTTTTTTCTAAACATTCCAACAACCAATTTACTCTATTTTGGAGTGCCAACTTTAAATCGTTCTTATTTGGTACCAACTCTCTAATACGATGGGCATTACAAACTGGAAAATAAAAAAGCGGTTCTGTCGTTTCCGTACTAGGTAGTGAAGAGTTTTCTTCTGGTATATTGGCTCTTCTGGTGCGTGTGAGATTAGCTTCTCCAAAATATCCATCACTTAACATGTGTTGTCGTGCTTGAAGCGTTCCCAGCAATTCAATTTTATGGCGCGCCTTGTGGATTTTATAACAAAGTATCAACCGATCTTCATAGGGGTTAATTGTTCTGGGGTCAAGATACCAATCTTTTGTAGCAATGTGATGATAAAGAATTACATGCGCCCCAAACAATACATTAGTGGGGTCAAACGAAGCTGAATTCCACCAAGTATCTATAATATCAGCTATGCGCTTTTGTGAGTCCGTTATCGCCTCGTTGGAGATGAATGGATAATCAAGATAAACCCAACCCTTCATTATTATTATTATTATTTATTTTTTTTCTTTTAGAAAGTCACAAAACTCAAAACTCCCTTTACGTAATAAGTGCAGTTACGGCCCAGAGCGTCCATGTTCATCTTGGTGGAAGTGTTCTTTCCTCCGGCGGTTTGGTTGATTGCGCCTGCAATCTTTTTGGGAGAAGTAAAGCTCTTTTCTCCATCAGCGCGATGAATCTTGATATTGAAATTGGAAATATCGATAAAGCTCTTTGCAATTTGCTCAATGTGCGGCTGAAGCTGATTCTTAATATCACTTCCCATCTTTTCGGTAACATGGACCGTGAATCCATCAGGGTTAAAGATGCTATCAATTTGTTGTCGCGACAACTGTCCCCTCCAATGACCCTCGTTCAAATTTTTCACTAGAGACTTATATGCCAGCGATCCAACAGCAACACGGGCATGCGCATCCGCATTTTGTCGCTTGGGCTTAAATTCAATATCATTTTGCAATTCCTCCAAAGTACACAATCGGTAGTTCTCATAAGCATCCGAAGACACAATATTTTCAGCATCAAAAATGGACTTGCTGCAAGATTCGGCAGCAAGAAAAGGCGGCAGACGGTAAGTGCAGACACCATCTCGGTGAATATTATTGCGCATCAGTCCAGGGATATCGGCGCCCATAGCAAAAGGAAAAGTATTGGCTTGCATCTCAATATCAAATCCCAGCGGCAAAATGCGATCCACGTTTCCGCGCAATTCGTCTTCACCGGCATTCATGCGATCAACGGTGGCCAAATTCTGCTTAAAATGCTTAGTCAGCTGCTGCTGCATTTTCCAAATGCTTAGTTGGGGATTGCGTTCCAAATCGATAGCCGAAGCAGTCACTTCGATATCAATGGGAATTTTCTGCACATGTGAAAACATATCCGGAGTCACATGTTCTTGAACAGTAACCAAATCCTCGTCAGAATAGACGGACTCATCCTCGCTTCCGTAATATGCCATCTTTTATTTCTTTTTCCTATAAAATTACTTGGTTTAAGTATTTTTATTAAATATTTTTCTTGATATAATCTTAAAATTTCTTAATATTTTTTTTACCAAACAAATACAGCTCTTGTTTGTTTTCTGCTAATTTCGTAATTACACAAACGCATAATAGAAACTGAATAAGAAGCTTGCATTAACTGTAAAAATCCTTAAAAGTTTATTTTTTTTATCCGCGGTATAACAATTCTTTCTGAGGAAGCATATTCATAAAAACGTTTAAACGCGCTTCGGCATTGTTGTAATCATCACTGCCCTTGGTAAACTCTTCCAATTTCTTTTGCTTTTCAGCTTCAAATCTTCTTAGGATGGGATTTGGAGCTGCATAAACGCTTTCAAACCAAATTAAACCATTATGTAAAGATTCGCCCTCCTGCATACGCATGGCATTGATATTTTGATAATTGGAAGCACGTGATTTTCCACGACTAGAACGAGATACAGCGTCACCAGAAAGTAAATATTGACTGGAAATAATATAAGCATATTGTCTGCGAACTTGGGGAGAACAAATCAATTCTTTGATGGTAAAGTTTCGACAATTTCGAACACTTCTAATCTGATCAGCAGCAGCCACAAACGCACCAAAACTGGCACCAGATAACACTGCTCGAAAAATAGAATCACTAACAACTTCAAAAGCCCAGGCAGGCGCAAATTGAACCTCAGTCGTACTCTGAGTTAAATATTCTAAAGCTTTCTTTAAAGCATCCTTTGCATTGTTGGATCGTTGGAGAATAAATTCTGAAAACGCATTAGGGTTATTATCTAAATCTAAATTAAAACAATCATGACCGATAGGCGCGTTCGTTTCTGTAAACTCATCCTCGGTTTCGGTTTTAGGATCGTAAGAAGCAATATAAACTTGAAGCAATTTGGTCCCCAGTGTTTCACTATTAATCTGAATAAATTCTTCCACTGTATTTGCTGGTTGAACTATTTTTAGGTGATCATTAACCGAGCTGGAATTTTCTTTCCAAGCCAAAAGCTTACGTACATCATCATATGTAAGCCGGGTAGCCACAATACCAACCACGGTCATAAGCGGTGCAAGTGCGCGAACAAGAATATTGTTTAGCTCTTCTGTCCATTTCAGAATCATTTGTTGCTCGGGATCCATAACATCAGTCTTCATCTTTTTCGTACCATCATGTTTTTGAAGCGGAGTTTTGCCGGAATCAAATAGAGTACGTTTAGCAGTGGTGGTTGTTGGAATAAAAGTGGGTGGTGCAATTTCAAATTGTTCCACACTCCGTATAGATTCTTCATCACCGTCATCAGCAGATTGAAAAACCGCCAATTGGGTTTGGTAATCCTTTAACTCCTTTCGTAAACCATCTAATTTTTTTTTAGGTGTTTCAGGAGGCGCGGTTTCTGTTTGTTCTTCAAGCTTTTTGACCCGATCTTTTAATTGTTCCATATAAGCGAGCTGTTCTTCTGAAAGATGATGTTTTTTTTTTGAATTGTCATGTTGAATTTCTGTGTCTCCCCGTACTGGAAGATAGGCATCTTTAGCACTTTTATTTCTGTCAAAAACAAAAGTTCCTCTCATTATTTTACTTTTTCAATTTTCTTTTTTATTATTATTTAGATGAATAAATTCCTTCTTTTAATGCTCAAAAGAGGTCATCCACCGACGGTAGTCCAGCAAATCTAGAAGGAGATTCAATCTTTTCCACCTTGACATTGCGCTCGCGCATCTGCATAGCCACACTAGCGCTTACCAGAGGAGGGCGCTCGCGCATCTCTTCTTCACGAATGGGGGCGTTGATAGGAACCAAAGGAGGGCGCTCGCGCATCTCTTCTTCACGAATAGGGGCGTTGATAGGAACCAAAGGAGGGCGCTCGCGCATTTGCATAGCCACACTAGCGTTTACCAGAGGAGGGCGCTCGCGAATGTCTTCTTCACGAATAGAATGGCGCTCGCGCATTTGCATAGCCACACTAGCGTTTACCAGAGGAGGGCGCTCGCGAATCTCTTCTTCACGAATAGAATGGCGCTCGCGCATCTGCATGGCCACACTAGCGTTTACCAGAGGAG
>Ga0102815_10000040_pt1 | contig 95559 bp, 95 predicted proteins | sample ColrivemetaGS759_FD_79113 | JGI IMG/M metagenome (GOLD analysis project Ga0102815, IMG submission 79113) | Estuarine microbial communities from the Columbia River estuary - Ebb tide ETM metaG S.759 | ecosystem: Environmental > Aquatic > Marine > Intertidal zone > Estuary | place: USA: Columbia... | reverse complement strand
GAAAACGGGTGGGGTTGATCTGCATCTTGCGGCTCCTGTGACGGCGATGGACGCATCATGAGGCCCCGCCGGCGCGGCGCAAGTCTTTCGTGCCGCTCCTGTGCGAAAGCAAGCGCTTGTGGGGACTGCGGGAGCCTCCGGCGGGGATATTTGACGCAAGAAGAGCCAAAGCGCGCCCGCATGCGCCCTGCCTGCATGCGCCCAGCCTGGCCCGCATGCGCCCAGCCCGCGTGAGCGGTGCCGAGAGAGCGGCGGCGGTGTGGGTGCGGGGCATCTTGCACCTTGCGGGCGCGCGCATTAGGCGGGAGGGGCAAGCAAGGAGAGCCGCATGAGCACCATCACCTTGATCCGACATGGGCAAGCCAATTCTGCGGCGCGCGATGAGACGAGCTATGATCAATTGTCTGAACTCGGGCATCAGCAGGCCCGGTGGCTTGGTGCCTATTTTCGGACTGTCGAGGAGCCTGTGACGCGGGTCTATTGCGGCACATTGCGGCGGCATCGCGAGACTGTTGCGGGGATGGCCTTGGCCCCGGCGGCACGAGAAGATGCGCGGCTTAATGAATTGTCGTATTTTGGAATGGCAGAGATTGCGGCGCGGGTGCATGGGCTGAAACATCCCGAGGGGCGCGAGGAGTTTGCCGCGCATATGCCCAAGCTTTTCAAGCTGTGGCAGGAAGGGGCGCTGCCAGATGCGCCCGAGCCGTTTGACGGGTTTTCGGCGCGGGTGGCCGAAGCCATCGCAGAGATCGCAGCGGGCACCGGGCCTGCGGTGGTGGTCACCTCGGGTGGATTGATTGGCATGGTGATGCGGCAGGTGATGGGCCTGTCGATTGAGGCGATGTCACATGCCTGTCTCGCCATCATGAACACCTCGGTGCATCAATTGCATCCGGTCGCGGGGCGGCCAATTTTGGTGCAGTTCAATGCGGTGCCGCATCTGGATGCGCCAGAGCGGCGATTTGCCCGCACGCATCTGTAACCCCCCTTTCGGGCGGGCGCGGTGCGGAGTAGGCTCCACCGCGATCTTGAGGAGAATTCCATGACACATATCTGGGTGCGCGCCGAGCAGCGGCCGAATGAAGACCGCGTTGGGCTGACGCCAGCGGGAGCGGCGGCGTTGATCGCCAAGGGATATCGGTTGACAGTCGAGGAGAGCCGGACGCGGGCGATTGGCCTAGAGGGCTATCGTGCAGCCGGCGCAGAGATTGCGGCTGAGGGGTCATGGCCAGAGGCGCCGCGCGACGCCATCATCTTTGGCCTGAAGGAATTGCCGGAAGATGGCACGCCATTGCCGCATCGTCACATCCTTTTTGGGCATGCGTATAAGGGGCAGTCGGCGGGGCGGACCTTGCTGGAGCGGTTCAAGGCCGGGGGCGGGACGCTTTATGATCTTGAGTATCTGGTGGATGAGAGCGGTCGGCGCGTGGCGGCTTTTGGCTATTGGGCCGGGTTTGCCGGGGCGGCTGTGACGGTAAAGGCGTGGTTGGCGCAGCAGTGGGATCAGGTTTGTGGACCGGTGGGGGCCTATGCGAGCCGGGATGCTTTGGTGGCGGAGTTGGAAGAGGAATTGGCCGTGCTGGGGGGGCGGTTGCCTTCGGCGTTGGTTATTGGGGCCTTGGGGCGGGTTGGGCGCGGGGCGTCGGACTTGTGCGAGGCCTTGTCGATGCCCGTGACGCGCTGGGACATGGCGGAGACTGCATCGGGGGGGCCATTCCCGGAGGTGTTAGAGCATGACATTTTCCTCAATTCGATCCTCGCCATGCCGGGCTGTCCGGTGTTTGTGCCTGCCGAGGCAACCGGAGCGGCGCGGCGTTTGAGCGCGATCGGGGATATTGCCTGTGATCCGACCTCGGATTTCTCGCCGGTGAAGGTGTATGATCGCACGACGACATGGGAGGAGCCGGTGATCAGGGTGCATGACGCGCCCCCACTGGACGTGATGGCGATCGATAATTTGCCTTCGATGTTGCCCAAGGAATCGTCAGAGGATTTTGCCGCGCAACTGTTGCCGCATTTGTTGGAGCTGGAGGCGCTGGAGGCGGGTGTTTGGGGGCGGGCGCAGGCCACGTTTGCCAAGCATATTGCGGCGGTGTGAGATGACGCCCAGTTTGGCGATTGGCTATCTTGCGGCGATTATGGGCACGGTGTGCTGGATCCCGCAGGCGGTGCAGGTGTGGCGGACGCGCGATACGCGCTCGCTGTCGCTGATGGCCAATTTGATGTTTCTGGTCACGGTTATCTTGTGGCTGATTTATGGGGTGATGATCCTCGATGTGCCGTTGATCGTGGCGAATGTGGTGTCGACCACGGCGATGATTACGATCGTGGCGGCGAAGCTGAAATTCAAGTGAGGGAGTGAGGGAATGACGATTCATTGGTGCGGCACGGGGTTGTCGGCAGTGCCGGGGCTGCGGCGGTTGATTGCGGCGGGCTATCCGGTGACGGTGTGGAACCGCACTGTGAAGAAGGCGCAGGATGCGGTGGGCGATGTGGCCACGGATATTCGCGCCTTTGACATGGAGGCCGTCGCGGTGGCCTTGCAGCCGGGTGATGTGGTGGTGTCGATGTTGCCGGGTGATTGGCATGTGCCGCTGGCCAAAGCCTGCCTTGCGGCGGGGGCGCAGTTTGTGTCGTCGTCTTATATTGCGCCGGAAATGCGGGCACTTGATGATGCCGCGCGCGAGAAGGGCCTCGCTTTCGTGAATGAGGTGGGGCTTGATCCCGGCATTGACCATTTGATGGCGCATCAATTGGTGGATGAGTACAAGGCCTCGGCCGCGTTTGACCCCAAGAACCACCTGAGCTTTTTGAGCTATTGCGGTGGTGTGCCAAAAATAGCCAATCCGTTCCGCTACAAATTCTCATGGTCGCCCTTGGGTGTGCTCAAAGCGCTGCGCTCGCCGTCGCGCTCGCTTAAGGATTACAAGGAATTCAAGGTGGATCGGCCATGGAATGCCATCACCACCTACACCGCCCCTCTGAAGACGCCAGAAGATTTCGAGGTTTATCCCAACCGCGACAGCTATCCCTTCATGGAGCAATACCATTTCGATCCGAATTGGCCGGTCAAGACCTTCGTGCGCGGCACGCTGCGGCTCAATGGCTGGGCCGAAGCCTGGAAGGATGTCTTTACCGAGATCGAAACGCTGACGGGGCCTGAGGGCGATGCACGGCTGAAGGACATGTCGGACGGGTTCTGGGAGAACAACGCCTATGATGAGGGCGAGCCGGACCGGGTGGTCTTGGTGGTGGATCTGAAGGCCGAGAAAGACGGCAAAGCAGTCTGGCACAAGACCTATGTGATGGACGCTTGGGGCGACGCAAAGGGCACCGCGATGGGCCGTTTGGTGTCGATCCCGGTGAGCCTTGCCGTGGAAGCGGTGCTGAAGGGCACGATTGCGCCCGGCGTTTCGGCGGCCCCGTCTGAACCTGCAATGGTGGCCGATTGGATGGCGACGATTGGCGGGCTCTGCCAACATCTCGACGTGGTCGATAATATTTAACTGGGGGGTCTGCTGTTTGGCGCAGCCTGACGCATCACCTCAGGACAAAAGAAAACCGCCCGGGGAAACATTCGCTCCGGGCGGTTTTTTCAGCGCGATTTGACCTCAACCAGAGGCGACAGGACCGTGGGCGCCGGGGGAAAAGGCACCTGACGTCCCACCGTGGGAGTCGGCTGGGGCAGAATACTTGCTGAAAGTGCCACGCGGATGATCTGATCGGCATCCGGCGGGATGGAGGCTGTGGCAGGTGATGTGACGGCAAGGACGCTCAACAAGGCGCCGAGCAAGCCGTTGCGAAAGTTTGAACGATAGCGCATTTCACATCCTCCTGCCGCAGCATGTCACCTTGTGATCAGCGCAGGTTGCGCGCGTCGAACGCGGCGACGTCAGACACTGTGGTGTTGGTCGAGTAGACCGAGAGATCAACCTTGTCCGCCGAGATGAACGCCAAGTCGGATTCGGTGTAGACCTGCTCAGCAGGCACCATGACCGTAGCGAATTCTGCCACTTGGGTCAGAGCGCCCAAAGCCGCGTCACGCTCGGTGTCGGCAAAAGTGGGGGCAGTCATGGCCGATGCGGAGGTGGCGAGGAGGGCGGCTGCGATCGTTGCATATGCGAGTTTCATTTGGTTTTCCTTTCAGATGCGCGTCTGTGCGCTGTTGCAATTTTAAGTCTGTGTGCCGGGGATCATTTCCGCGGCTTGGTGAGTTAGAGATGCGCTCACCCCGAGCATTTTGCAAAACACGCCCGCTCTCTAAGTTGTGAGAAATCCGGACCTTGACGCTGAATGACACTGACAGACCCCATAAAAATCTGGCCTACATGACTGTTATTATGCTTTTTTCTCGAATTCGTGAGAATGAGTCACGCCGAAGTGAGCAAAGATTTCACCCCGGCGTGCGCCGCTACCCCTTTGGGTGTGTTACGGGTTAGATATCGATGTGCAAATTTGCACAAATCCACTCTGAAACCTTGCAGTCGAGCGGATTAGTGCCCGCCCATCAGGTCATTTTCGAGATCGGTCACATCGATACCCATGGCCTCCAGCCCGGTTTCAAGGTGTTCGGGCAAATGCGGTGTGCCTGTCAGGTAATCTTCGGTAGGGGCTGTCGCTTCGGCAAAAGCCGTGTCGAGCGCCTCGTCGAGATCTGCGGCGTCGAATGTGCCGCGCCCGATCCACATACAGGCCACAAGGCCCGCTTGTTCGTCTTGGTCCAAGCCTGCGATGAAGGCGCGCAACTCCAGCTCTGCCGCACGGCTGGAGTCGCGCGCCAGAAAGATCACTTGGGCAATTTTCTCGGGGGAAATCGGCAGGTCTGTCACGGCATCTCTCCTGTTCAAGCAAGAAGAGCATGGGCCGTGATCGCGTGGGGCGCTTTGATCCTACGCAAAGAGACGGTAATAAAGCCAATCGGGCAAGACCTGTGCGCCCCGAAACACCCACGAGAAAACGCGGGGGAAATTCGCCTTGAACCGCTGCGGACGGGCCATCAGGCGCATCATATGCGTGGCGGCGGTTTCGGGGGTCATCAGGAAGGGCATGGCGAAGTCGTTCTTTTCGGTCAGCCGGGTCTTGATGAAGCCGGGGTTGGCGAGTTGCACATGCACGCCTGAGCCACGCAAATCGGCGTAAAGGCTTTCTGCCAACACCATGCAGCCCGCTTTCGACGCCGCATAACCGACTGCGCCGGGCAGGCCCGAAAGCCAGAGAGCGAGCCTGTGATCACGATATGCCCGGTGCCGCGCGCAATCATTTGCGGCAGCACGGATGAGACCGCGCGGATCGCGCCGGTAAAGTTGATATCGGCCATCGCTTCGGCTTGGCGCGCATCGAGTTTTTGCGCGCGCATCGGCCAGTAGACACCTGCCAGCCAGATCATGCCATCAATCTGGCCTGCCTTGGTGGCCGCGGCTTCGACGCTGTCGCTATGCGCCACATCGCACGGCAGCACAGTGGCTGGGCCGGGCAAAGTGGCGGCGAGTGCGGTCAGGCGCTCCTCTGATCGCGCAGAGAGCAGCACCTCGGCCCCGGCTTGGGACAATTGCAGCGCAAGCGCCGCCCCCAACCCCTCGGAGGCGCCGATGAGCCAGTAGCGCTTGCCTGCAAAGCTCATCTGGTGCCCTGTCGGATGGTCGCGACGAGTTCGGCCACTTTCAGCCCGAATTTGCGAAATTGCGAGCGGTTGACCAAGGTGCCGCCCGGCACAAGATACATCCAGTCGTTGACGTCAAGCACATGGCCGCCCGCATCGGCAGGCAGTTGCAGGCGGTAGCGCAGATGCAGCGCGTTGCCGCTTTGCTTGCCCCGACCTTCGCCAATCACATCCGCAGCAGTGGCGGTGACTTGGCCATCATTGCCCAAGGCAAGCCGCCATTCGCGCGATTGAGTGGCGCCGCTGTCGTAGCGGAAATGCTCTTGCATGACGCCATGCGAGCCGGTCCATTCGGCGTTGAAATCTGCGGTGAAACGGGAGCTGACGCGCCCGAGGGGGCCAAAGATGACACCATCGCAGATCATTGGCCCATTGAGGTGGGCGCGCAGGTCAAGCCGCTCGCCTTGGGCGACGGCATAGTCAGTCGGGCGCTGGGCGGCAAAGCTGGCCAGCTTGCTGCGCGCGACAGTGCCGCCAAATGCGGTGGCGGCGCCGAGAGCAAAAAGAACGGGTTCCATGGATCAAACCTCCCTTAAACGGGCAAGTAGAAGAATTGCGGCAGCTTTCAACAGACACGGCAAACCCGCATAGGCGAAACTGAGCGCGCCGAGGGCTTGGGGGGAGTTTGAAAGGCCGGGGGTGAAACCTGCCAGATCGAGGGCAGGCAGAAGCAACAAGGCGGCAATGGCGAGTGTGGCTTTCGAGACAAAGGACCAAAGGCCAAAGCCCGAAGTGGCCGTGGGTGCAATCGCCGCCATCCGCGTGGCAAAGAGCGCGGGCAGCAGCACCATATCTGCGCCCAGTGCCGCGCCAGAGGCCACGCAAATCAGCGCAAAGGCCCAGCCATCGCCCTGACCGAGAAAAAGCGCGCCGCCAAAGGCGCCGATGGACAGCACCATCGCCGAGAGGAGCACCCGACGTGCACCGTGGCGCAGGGCGGCGCGCGCCCAAAGCGGCGCAGCCAAGGCCGCCGACAGGAAGAAAGCCAGTAAGAGCGGGCCTTCCCATCCGGGAAGCGCAAGGCGGCTTTCAACGAAGAACAGGAAAAGCGTGGAGGAGACAGCGACCGGGGCCGCGTTGAGGAGCGCGATCACCAAAAGGCGGCGCGCGATCGGGTCGCGCAAAACAGGGGCAAAGCCGCCATCCGGTTGGACCACGGCCGACCATTGCCCGCGCATTGCCCAATAGGCCAGACCGCAAAGCCCAACAAAGCCCAGCGCGAAACCAGCAAAACCACCCAAGACCAGCGGCGCAATAGACGCAAGACACACGCCAATAAGCGCGCCGGTTTCCCGCCACCGCGCCAGTTGCAGATGCCCCGAGGGCCCAAGCCGCGCGGCACTGGCCACTCCTTGGGCATAAAAAAGAATGGTGAGAAACGAATAGGCGGAAAACACGCCCGCAAGCGTCAGCGCAAACCACAAAAGAGGGGCCACAGGCGGCGTCACCGCGAAGAGCCCGAGCATCGAAAGCGCCATCACCCCCAGCGCCAGTGCAACAGCCAGACCGCGCGCCTGTATGCGCCCGGCAAGCCGCCCGAAAAACGGATCTTGCACCACGTCGAGCAGGCGCAAACCAAACAGCACCGCCCCCAAGGCCGCCAGAGAAACGCCATAGCTGTCGACATAGGCCTTTGGCGCATGCAGATAAATCGGCAAACCCGCCGCAGCAAGCAGCGCAGCAAACAGCGAGAAGGCGGGCAAGCGCACCGCCTGTGGAGCCGTTTGGGCGATCACCGCGACACCTCTTGTGTTGGAGGCTCGGGCCGATCGCGATAGGTGGCGCCCTTGAGCTTGAGCCGCAGCGCTTGCCAATAGATCAACGCCAGCACCCGCCGTGCGCCGAAGGGACGGCGCAGCATCGCACCCAGCAGCCCCGAGGTGGTGAGCGGGCGACGCTTGCCGCAAAGCGTGGCGATCACGCCCCCATTGCCCGCGCTGAAGTCGATCCAGATCCCGATCCGGTCAGCGCGGATATCGAAGCGGAACTCATATTGCCCCTCGATGCCCTGAAACGGCGAGACGTGGAAAATCTTGCCCGCCAGCAAGCGGTCCTCGGCGCTGATTGGCCCAAGGTCATCGCGGTGACAGAGATAGGAATGGCGGTCGCCAAAGGTGTTGGACACTTCGGCAATGACCACCCGCAGCGCACCCGCCTCATCACGGCAAAGCCAGAAGGAGACAGGGTTGAAGACATGGCCGAAAATGCGCGGCTGGGTGAGCAATTCAATCCGCGCAGGACGCGGCAGATCATGCGCGCTCAGCACCTCTCGCACCCAAGACGCGCCCCGGCCCTGTTTCGGCGCGCCGCCGTGATCACTGTCCTGCACAGAGGCCAGATTGCCACGATTGCGGGCAAAAAGGCGCGGGCCCTTTACCGGGGCTTCAGCGTCAAAAAGCACATAATCCACGCCGTAGCGAAAGGCATTTTGAACCGCGCCCCGGCGGCCATGCCACGTATGCCCAACAAGTTGGTCTACGCCATTCATTGCGCGGCCATCATCCGCACCTGAGTGCGGCGCATCGTCTCGACCACCTCAACCGCCGAGGCAAGGCCATCTTCGTGGAAACCATGCCGCATCCAAGCGCCACAAAACCACGTCGCCCGCGTGCCATTCATCAGCCGCACCCGATCCTGTGCCGCCAGGGCCGCCAGATCATAGACCGGATGACGCAGAGTGACTTGATCATAAATCAGGTCTTCGCGGATGGGGCGGGTGGAGTTCAGCGTTACAAAATGCGGGTCATCTTGCGGGATGGGCTGGAGGCAATTCATCCAATACGTCAGATCAATATGATCGGAGTTTTTCTGGGCCGTCTCGGTATAATTCCAGCTCGACCAGACCCTTTTGGAGTGCGGCATGACAGAGGGATCAGCATGCAGCACGATGGCGTTGGGTTGATACGTAACCGCGCCAAGGTTGGCGCGCTCTTCGGCAGATGCATCGCTCAGAAGGCGCAGACTGTCATCGGAATGCGTGGCGAAGATCACTTCGTCAAACTTGGTCCATTCGCCTTCCTGCACCCGCAGATCGACGCCACCTTCCTGCGGGCGGCGCACCGCAGCCACAGGCGCACCCAAGCGCAGCGTCACGCCTTGCTGGCGCATCGCCGCTTCGAGCCGCGACACATATTGCACCGAGCCGCCCTCCACAGTGAACCATTGATGCTGGCCGGTGTGGTTCAGGAGCGCATGATTTTCAAAGAAACGGATCATGGCATGGGCCGGAAAATCCATGATTTTCTCCACGGGCGTGGACCAGATCGCCCCTGAAAGCGGCAGGAGGTAGTAATCGCGGAACCAATCGCCAAGCCGCATCTTTTGCAAGAAGTCACCAATGGTGAGGGATTTGTCCTCTGCCATGGCCAGCGCGTGTTTGTTAAACCGGAACACATCGCGCAGCATTCCGAGGTAGCGCGGATTGGCTATGTTGTGGCGTTGAGCAAAGACCGCATTGAGGCCTGCCAGACCGTATTCCAAAGCTCCCCCGCGCAGCGAGGCACCAAAAGACATGTTCGATTTGACCACAGGCACATTGAGCCGCTGAAACAGCGCCGCCATATGCGGATAATTCGCATAGTTGAACACGATGAAGCCCGTATCGACGGGTTGATCGCCCCGCTTGCCTGCGATGATCGTGCGCGCATGCCCGCCCAAACGCGGCTCGGCCTCAAACAGCGTGACGTTGTGGTGATCGGCCAGAAGATGCGCTGCGCCCATACCAGAGATCCCGCCCCCGATCACAGCAATGTTTCGGCGGGGCATCGTGCCTGCTTCAAAGGGCATGGGGTAAGCTCCTGAATTCAACTTATTGCCAGTGATACGCGCTCGGGCGGCAAATGGATTGGTTTTCTTTCAAAACTTCGGCCAAATCGGCAAAGACCCGCTTAAATGTCAAAAAAACCTCTCTTCCGACGATTTCGGGGTGATCCAAATTCGCGCAGCCTGCGTATTGCGGATATGTTGACAGAAAGCGAGCTCTTTGAAGTGCCCACCATCTCGCATGCGCGCCGCGCGCATGTTAGGTTGAGTGCTGTGAAGGAACCGCAACGGAAAATCAGCAAAGTGACGGCAACGCCAGACGACACGCAAAAATGGATCGACCTGATGATTGCGCTGCGCGACCATCAGGACCGCACGGCTTTTGTGCAATTGTTCGAGCACTTTGCCCCGCGCGTGAAAGCATTTTTGATGCGCGGTGGCATGGATCGGGGAAAAGCCGAGGAATGCGCGCAAGACGTGATGACCACGCTCTGGACCAAGGCGCATTTGTTTGACCCCACGCGGGCGTCGGTGGCGACTTGGGTGTTCACGATCGCTCGGAACCGCCGGATCGACCTCGCACGGAAAGATCGGCGGCCCGAACCAGAGGACCTCGATTGGGGGCCTGCTTCGGAACCGGACCAATCCGAGGCCTTGGCCTTGCAGGAAGACACAGAAACTTTGGGCCGGGCAATTGCGGCCCTACCTGAAAAACAGCGTGAATTGATTGAAAAAGCCTATTTCGGCGACTTATCGCATAGCGAAATCGCAGAAATAACGGGCTTGCCCCTTGGCACGATCAAATCCCGCATCAGATTGGCGCTGGACAGGTTGCGCCATGCGCTTGGATGAGAAGATGAATATGACCACGATTAAGCACCACCTCACAGACGCACTTTTGATGGGCTATGCAGCGGGCACCCTGCCCGAGGCCTTTAGCCTAGTGGTCGCCACGCATCTGTCGATGTGCGATGAATGTCGCGCTCAAGCCGCGAGTTTTGACGCGGTGGGCGGCGCAGTTCTGGAAGGCGGCGAGACGGTATCGATGGACGCAGGCAGTTTGGCGTCCACCTTGGCGCGTATCCAAGGCGTGACCCCTGAGGCCGCGCCAAAGGCACCGCACGCCAAGGCGCGCAAGGCCGGGGATCTGCCAAAGCCGTTGCTTGACTACATCGGGGGCGATCTTGATGCCGTGCGCTGGCGTCCAGTGGGCATGGGGGTGCGGCAGGCCATCCTGACCACTGCCAAAGGTGCGACGGCACGGCTCTTGTATATTCCCGCTGGCACCGCTGTGCCTGATCACGGCCACCGTGGCACTGAATTGACCTTGGTGCTGAAGGGCGCGTTTCGTGATCAGACCGATCATTTCGGACCGGGTGACGTAGAAGTGGCCAACGAAGATCTTGAGCACACGCCTGTCGCAGACATCGGTGAGGATTGCATCTGCCTTGCCGCGACGGATGCGCCGTTGCGCTTTTCTGGAATGCTGCCGCGCATCGCACAACCATTTCTGAAAATCTGAACCCGCTCAAAACACGCAAAAAAGGCCCGATGCTTGCGCTTCGGGCCTTTCGTATGTCAACGGATCACTTGTTTAGTTGACGGCTTCGCCCTCGACGACATCGGCAAAGTCATTCACGGGCGCACCGCTGGAAATCGCAATCCGGCGCGGCTTGAGCGCTTCGGGCACTTCGCGCACCAGATCAAGATGCAGCATGCCATGCTCATGGGTTGCCCCTGTGACCTTGACATGATCCGCCAGCGTAAAGCGGCGCTCGAAGGCACGGGTCGCGATCCCACGATGAAGATAGGTGCGCGGCGTCTCATCGTCGGCTTTGCGCGCGGCCACGATAAGCGCGTTTTCTTTCATTTCCACCGAGAGATCTTCGGCGGTGAAACCGGCAACAGCGATGGAAATCCGCCACGCGGTCTCGCCTGTTTTCTCGATGTTATAGGGGGGGTAGCTCGGCTGGGCCACGTCATTGGTGAACACACGGTCCATCAGGTCTGCGATCTGGTCGAAACCGACGGTGGCACGATAAAGCGGGGCAAGATCAAACGTACGCATAGAGACATCCTCTTTCTGAGCGATACCAGTTGCGCCTTCCCAAAGGGACAGGCAGGGAACCGGGCCCCATATGGGCATCCCGGTTCTGATGAGATGGGCAGCATGCCCGCTGGTTTCAAGAGGGACGCATCAGCCGCCGGGGCGGATGAATTTTGCGCCAATCGTGCGCCGTTCACCCAGTGTCGAGACGCGCGCGGCCCCTTGCCCGGCTTGCGGCAAGCCAATTTCTGCGCGCAACCGCGCTTTCAGCACTGGCAGCACCTCGTCAAGGTCAGCGGCCAGCGATACTTTCTCGCCTCCCATCGTGGCTTTGGCCGACACCACCGCAACAATGCGGGGTCGCCCATAGCCAAAGGAAAAGACAGGCGAGCCTGAGGCGCCAAAATCCACAGCGCACGACATCACCAGCACCTCTGACATCCTGTCGCGCACCCGGCAGACCCGTTGCAAAGACGGCGCATCCGAGCGGTCATGGGCATAGGAAACCACGCCCACCTCCGCCCCCGGCACAGGCTGGGCATCGACAGCAAAAGGGTTGACCACGCCGTCGCGAATAGGGTCGGAAAGCTGCAAAATAGCCACGTCAAACCGCACCATCGCCGGATCAGGCGCCGCTTGGTAAACGTAATCTGGATGGCTCACCGCGCGTTTGATGGCGCGGTAGGCCTCGGCCTTGCCATTGCGCCAGCCCGCCAGAAACTGGATCGCACCGGGATCAATCGGCGCACCTGTGGCCTTGTCAAACAGACAATGTCCCGCAGTCAGCACCAGATCTTCGGCAATCAGCGCTCCGGTGCAAAACCCATGACCACCCAATTTGAGTTGGCCCACGGCCTCCCAGCCGCGCGTGTCGTCGCGGCTGTCCAAGCGACGCAGGCTCGATTCCTGCGCCGTCGCCAATGTGGCCACTGTGCCAAGCACGGCAAAGGTGAGGGCGCAGCGCACAAAGCGCAAAGCTATCTGTAAAGGCCGCATACCCTCTCCGCGTGTTGGGAAGCCATTCGCTACACGCAGGATCAGGCAAAATTATGACGCGATCAGCGCAGCTTTGGGATCGCAGGCTCTGATCGTGCATCCGCGTGCATCGCCGGCGGCAGCGGCCCGCCTGTGGCCCAATCGAGCAGCTCGACCGTATGGACAATCGGCATTCGGGCAGCCGAGCCGATCTGCATCATGCAGCCAATATTGCCCGCCGCGATCACATCAGGGTTCTTCGCCTCCAGCGTTTTGACCTTGCGCGCCTTGAGCTGCGCCGAGATTTCTGGCTGCATCAGGTTATAGGTGCCCGCCGAGCCACAGCACAGGTGGCTGTCAGCAGGTTCGACCACGCGAAACCCCGCGCGCTTGAGCAGCGTCTTGGGATGATCCTTGATCTTTTGCCCGTGTTGCAGCGAGCAGGCTGCGTGATAGGCAACTGTCAGCTCCTTTGGGGCCGCTTCAGGCATCTCGAGCTTGATCAGCAATTCGCTGATATCCATCGCCAGCCCGGACACCCGCGCGGCGGCCTCGGCGAGAGGGTCGTTGCGAAACATATGGCCGTAGTCCTTGACCGTCGTGCCGCAACCGGACGTGTTGATGACAATGGCATCAAGACCCTCGCCACCGATCTCGCGCATCCAGGCTGTGATGTTTTTCGCGGCACTGTTATGGGCGTCTTTCTCGCGGCCCATGTGATGCGTGAGCGCCCCGCAACAGCCCATCCCCTCGGGGATGACCACATCGCACCCGAGCCGTGTAAGCAGGCGAATGGTGGCATCGTTGATATCGGTGTTGAGCGCCTTTTGCGCGCAGCCTGTCATCAAGACCACGCGCTTGCGCCGCGCGGTTTGCGCCTTGTGGGTCTGGGGATCGTCATTGCGCGAGACAGGCGGAATGCGTTTGGGGGCCATGTCCAGCATGGCCCGCAAGCGGGCGTCGGGCATCAGAAAGGCAAAGGGGCGCCCGATCTTGGCCCCTAAAAGCGCCAAGCGGAACCGGGTCGGGTGGGGAATAATCTGCGCCAAAGTCCAGCGCAGAATGCGGTCCATAATAGGGCGTTTGTAGCGCTGTTCGATATACGATCGCGCGTGATCCACCAGATGCATGTAATGCACACCCGAGGGGCAGGTGGTCATGCAGGCGAGGCACGACAGGCAACGGTCGATATGTTTGACTGTCGTCGCATCCGGGATGCGCTCGTTTTCCAGCATATCCTTGATGAGATAGATGCGCCCGCGGGGGCTGTCCAATTCATCACCGAGCACCTGATAGGTGGGGCAAGTGGCGGTGCAAAAGCCGCAATGCACACAGGCGCGCAGGATTTCATTGGCGCGCTGGGTGCCGGGGTTTGACAACTGGTCTGGCGTGAAGGTGGTTTGCATCAGCCCATGATCCCCGCATTGAAAATGGAATTCGGATCGAACTCGCGCCGGATCGCGGCAGCAAGCGTGGCGACAGCAGGCGCTTCAGGTTGGAAAACCGCGATCCGGCTCCGCAATTCCGCCGCGCCGCGCATCAGCGTGGCATGCCCGCCCAAGGGGCGCAGCGCCGCGCGCACGGCGGCCTCTCCGCCATCTTGGCCCTCGGGCATCAACAGCCAAACCAGCCCGCCGCCCCAATCCAACAGCGCCTCTTCTGCGCCGAGCGCCTCCAGCAGGCGCGGGCCATCGGTCGGTTTGACAGACACACGCCACACCGTGCCTGCACGCCCGACAAAAGGCGTCACATCACGCACTTCGCGCCATAACGCGGCACTGGGCTCGGCGCTGACTGCGTCCCAGCCTGCACCCAGCACGTTCAACAGCGCCTCCCGGCGATACGCGACCGAACCGGGCAACCCTTCGAGACGCACGCGCGCCTCCCCCTGACGACCCACCCCCACCCAAGCAGCCCCTGACACGTCATAGGGCGTGCCCAGCGCTTGTGTCAGCGCATGAACGCCGTCTTGAGCAGACAGGCCGGATTTGACCAGCGTCACTTCAGCCGCTGGTTTGGCCAGCACCTTGAAACTGGCCTCGGTCATCGCGCCAAGGCTGCCCCATGAGCCCGCCATAAGCTTCACAAGGTCATAGCCCGTGACGTTCTTCATCACCCGGCCACCGTTTTTCAAAACGCGCCCGCGACCATCGACAAAGCGCAGCCCCAACAGGAAATCCCGGCACGCCCCTACGGCCACGCGGCGCGGGCCGGACACGTTTGCCGCCACCATGCCGCCCACTGTCGGCTCGCCCGTTGTGCCCAAGAGCGCGCGCCAATCGGCAGGCTCAAACGCCAAACGCTGCCCTTCTTGTGCCAAGGCCGCGTCCACCTCGGCCAAAGACGTGCCCGCCTTGACCACCAGCGTCATCGCGCCCGGCTCATAATCGACAATGCCGCTCAAGCCGCGCAACGACAGCACCTCACCTTTGACAGGCGCGCCAACGTCGCGGGTGCCCCCGCCGATGATCCGCAAAGGCGCTGTGCGCCCGGCAATCAGCGCCGCCAGGTCAGCTTCGGTTTTTGGCTGCAACATTGTTTTTCCTTCGCCGATCAAGCAACCCGGCGCGGCGCTGAGGCGTCGAGCGGGAATACTTTGGCCGCATTGAGCAGCCATTTTGGATCAAACACATCCTTGATCCGCATCTGAATATCGAGGTCATCCGCAGCGAATTGCACATGCATCAGATCGCGCTTTTCAATCCCCACCCCATGCTCGCCCGTCAAGCAACCGCCGACTTCGACGCAGAGCTTGAGAATTTCCGCGCCGAACCGCTCGCAGAGTTCCAATTGCCCCGGTTCATTCGCGTTATAAAGGATGAGCGGGTGCATATTGCCGTCGCCTGCGTGAAACACATTGCCCACATCAAGGCCGAACTCCTTCGACATCTCTGCAATTCGGCGCAGCACGAACGGCAACTGGCTCACCGGGATCGTGCCGTCGAGGCACATGTAATCATTGATCTGACCCATTGCACCAAAGGCCGATTTACGGCCCAGCCAAATGCGTTTGGCCTGATCCTCATCCGCCGCTTCCCGCAGCTCTACCGGATTAAAGCCGCGCGCAATCTCCAGAATAAGGCCCAATTGCTCGGTAATCTCAGCGTCCGAGCCTTCGACTTCCACGATCAACAGCGCTTCGCAATCGGGGTAGCCTGCCTTGGCAAAAGCCTCGGTGGCGCGAATACAAGGGCGATCCATGAATTCGATCGCAACGGGCAAGACCCCGGCCTTGATGATTGCAGACACACAGGCCCCGGCCACTTCATTGGAGTCAAACCCCATCAGCACAGGCCGCGCGCCTTCGGGTTTTGGCAAGATCCGCAGCGTGGCTTCTGTGACCACACCCAACTGCCCTTCCGAGCCACAAATCACCCCCAAAAGGTCGAGCCTACCCGCATCCAAATGCGCGCCTCCCAGATGCAGGATCTCGCCCTCCATCGTCACCAGCGTCACGCCCAACAGGTTATTCGTGGTCACGCCATATTTCAGACAATGCGCGCCGCCGGAGTTCATCGCCACATTGCCTGCAATCGCACAGGCCAATTGCGACGAAGGATCGGGCGCATAGAAAAACCCATCCGTCTCCACCGCGCCAGTGACCGACAGGTTGGTCCGCCCCGATTGCACCCGAATGTAGCGATTGGCGTAATCCACTTCGATCACGTCATTCATTCGCGCCACGCCAAGGATCACCGCATCTGCTGTGGGCATCGACCCACCCGCCAGCGACGTGCCCGCCCCGCGCGGCACCACAGGCACCCCCATCTCGTAGCAAATTTTCAGCGCCGCCGCGACTTCCTCGGTGGATGCCGGCAACACCGCACATAGCGGCGGGCAGCGATAGGCCGAGAGCGCATCGCACTCATAAACGCGCGTTTCCGCCGGATCATCAATCACCGCATCCCGCGGCAAGACCCCACGCAACCGCGCGACGATTTCTGCCTTACGGGCGAGCACTTGGGCCTTTGGTTCTGGCATTTGCATGGGGCACCTCGCTTAATTGGTAAAATTTTATAACCAAATCACCCCAAAAGGCCAGTGTTTTTTCAGTCGTAGGCTTGGGGCACCTTGCGAGGGGGCGTGATCGGGGCCAAAACGGAGCAAACCGAAGGAGCCACACCATGCATTGGGTCAAAATCATCCATATTCTTTGCGTCATGGGGTGGATGACCTCGATTTTCGCTGTGCCACGCGCGCTGATTTATTGGCGGCGGGAATGGGACCGCTTGGGTGAATTTGGTCCCTTGGGCGATCTGACAGTGCGGCTCTATCGTTTTTCCGCCGGGCTTGCGGTGATTGCCATTCTGACCGGGCTTTGGCTGGGCTGGGATTTGGGCTTTCCCGGTTGGGTGCATGCGAAACTGGGAGTGGTCACGCTTTTGGCCGGGCATTACATTTGGACGGGAAAACTGGTGCTGCGGGCAAGACGCGGCGTTTTTGAACAGACCGATTTCTACCTGCGGGTCTTTAATGAAATCAGCGTGCTGGCCACCATCGGGGTGCTCTGGCTCGTTGTCACCCAGCCGTTTTGACCATGATGTCGGGCGTGTCCTTGCCGCATTTCGGACTGGCGGATTTCGCTGCGCTGGCGGCGCTGTTGACCATCTGGCTGGCCATTGGCTGGCGGATCGAAAACCCCACGCGTGAGCGCCCTTCGGTGACAGTCCTTGTCACGGCCTATCGGCGCGAATGGATGCGGCAGATGGTCGATCGCAACCCGCGCATTTTCGACTCGCAAACCCTTTCGACGCTGCGGCAGGGCGCATCGTTCTTTGCGTCTGCCTCGATGATCGCCATTGGCGGCGGGCTGGCACTTATCGGCAATTCCGAGCGTTTGGCAGGGGTGGGGTCAGACTTGCAGATTGATGCACCCGCCAGCGTCTGGGAAATCAAGGTGTTGCTGATTTTGCTGTTTCTGACCAATGCTTTTTTGAAATTTGTGTGGTCACACCGCCTGTTTGGCTATTGCGCCGTGGTGATGGCGGCGGTGCCCAATGACCCTACAGATGCCTATGCCCTGCCCCGCGCGCAAAAGGCAGGCGAGATCAACATCACAGCCGCCAAAAGCTTCAATCGCGGCCTGCGCTCGGTCTATTTTGCCTTGGCGGCTTGTGGCTGGCTTCTGGGGCCCTATGCGCTGATCGGGGCAACGGCGCTTACTGCCTTGGTGCTATGGCGACGCGAGTTTGCCTCACGCTCCCGCGCCGTTCTGATGGGGATGGACGACGGCATGGGTCATACACAGACGTGACGGGACAAAGGCGCAGGACCATGATACATGACACTGTCATGAAAACTTATGCGCCTCTTTCGGCCTTGTGCCTGATCGCTATCCTTGGCGAGCCGCCCTCCTTGCAAGCCGAGGAGGCGCAGGTGCTGCGCGCGACTGCGCTGCGCGCCGATATGGGCTGGCAGTTTGAAGTGACAATCGCGCATCCCGACACGGGCTGGGATCATTTCGCGGATCAATGGCAGGTGCTTGATACCTCGGGCACCGTGCTGGCAACCCGCGAGCTGCTGCACCCCCATATCGAAGAACAACCGTTCACGCGCACGCTCAAGAATGTGGTGGTGCCCGATGGCACGCGAATCGTGCTCATTCGGGGGCGCTGTTCGCTGCACGGCAGCTATGGCAAGCCTGTCGAAGTGACGTTGTCACGCTGATCGACGCCCCTCGCGGAGCCACCCCCCCACGATCAACCCCGACGCCAAGAGCAGCGCCAGCCAAGCAGGCATGAGCGGTCGCCGCGTGATGTCGCGGGTTTGAAACGCCGCACGCGGGGTCAAACCGATCCACCCCCGCCCCGCCGCTGGCCGCCCCTCGCGCACCGAGCGCAAATCGGGCACTCCTTCCGAAAGGCGCATCACCCCGCCCCGGCGGGATTCTACAGCAGCGGTCAGCGCCGTCGCATCGGCAATCGTTTCCTCAAATTCCTTCGGTGCCGCAGGCCCCAGACCGACCACAGCCATCTGTGTGCCTTCGGTCAGGCGATAAAGCCCAATATCCGGCCCGGTCCATTCCGCTTCATATTGCCCCGGCCGCACCTCGGTGAGCGGCACTTCCACGGTCTCGCCTGTAGGGGTTTCTACGCGCACGGTGCCCACGTCACCTGCGACACTGCGCCGGATGATCCGCATGGTCTGGCCCACGGGCTCGGCCCAAAGCGCCTCTTCTTCGAGGTCAGGTTCCTTCAGCATCCAATGCGCCAAACGCCGCAGCAATTCGAGTTGCGGCCCACCCCCTTCAAATCCACGATCCCAAAGCCACGCTTGATCCGACGCCAAGAGCGCAACGCGCCCCTCCTCCACCCGGTCGAGCACCAAAAGCGGCCGACCGTCTGCACCCGACATCACCACGCTACCCGACTGCGCCACCAATTCGATCTGGCGCAGCCACCGCCCCCAATCGCCTTCACCGCCCTCGGCTGTCAATGGCGCAAGCCCAGCCGTGACCGGGTGACGCTGCCCCAAATCGGTGATGGCGGGGCGATAGGCCTCTTCCACCACACGCGCTGTGGGACGCGCGGGCATCACCTCGCCCAGCGGCGAGCGAAACAGCGATTCCGCAGAGGCAAACTCCTTGCCTGCCGCCACCAGAACCGTGCCTCCGCGCTTGACGTAGTCGCGCACGTTTTCGAGGTAGATATTCGGCAAAATGCCGCGACGGCGGTAGCGGTCAAAGATAATCAGGTCAAAATCGTCAATCTTTTCGAGAAACAGTTCGCGCGTCGGAAAGGCGATCAGGCTCAACTCATCCACTGGCACCCCGTCTTGCTTTTCCGGGGGGCGCAGAATTGTGAAATGCACCAGATCAACCGAACTGTCGGATTTCAGAAGATTGCGCCACGTGCGCCCGCCGGGATGCGGCTCGCCCGAAACCAAAAGCACCCGCAGACGGTCGCGCACCCCGTTGATCTGGATGACAGCGGCATTGTTGCGGTCCGTTACTTCGCCGGGGCTGGCGGGCACGGCGAAACGGATCACGTTGCGCCCGCCATGGGGCAACGTCAGAGGCAACTCTACAGTGCGCCCAAGATCGATCATGTAATCCTCGGCCGGGCCACCATCGACCGAGATCGAAATCGGGGACCGCCCACCGCTTTGCGGTGCTGCGCCCGCATCCTCCACCCGGATCGACAGGGTCACTGGCTCGCCCAGAATGGCAAAAGCAGGCGCATTCTCCACGATAAGACGGCGATCCCAATCCTCAGGCTCCCCCGTCAAAAGCACATGAAACGGCGCGGGCAAATCCGGCAGACGCGCCCCGTCATGGGCGCGTCCATCCGTCAAGGCGATCACGCCCGCAACGCGCGCGCGCGGCTCTTCGGCCAAGGCCGCCGTCACCGCCTCCATCAACAGCGTGCCGCTATCATCGGGCCCATCGCCCAAGGGAATGCGGCGCAGTTCAGTGTTCGGACGCGCAGCAATCGCAGCCGCCAGCGTCTCAGCGGCACTCTCGACTTGCCCGCTGCGGTCTTTCAATCGGTTCGAGGCGCTTTGATCCTCGACCATCAGCACAATATCGGTGAGCGGCACGCGCTCCTCGACCTGCCATGCCGGATTGGCGATTGCCAACAGGATCACCAGCCCCGCCAGCGCCCGCCATGGCCAGCCCGACAGCCCGCGCCACACCGCCAGCGACGCCGCGGCAAAAGCCAGCCCCGCCAAGCCGATCAACAGCCATAGCGGCACCAGAGGATCAAACAGCACCGCCCCGCTCATTGACCCAGCCTTTCAAGCAGCGCTGGCACATGCACTTGGTCGGATTTGTAATTGCCCGTCAGCACATGCATCACCAGATTGACGCCAAATCGGTAGGCCAATTCGCGTTGCCGCTCGCCAGACAGGCCGCGTCCCACCGGATAAATCGGATTGCCCCGATCATCCGAAGCCCAGGCCGCAGCCCAGTCATTGCCGCCAATCACCACGGGGCTCACCCCATCGTTGAGCTTGCGAAACGGCATGCCCTCGACCTGCTCCGCACCGGGCGGCGCGGCTTCGACCCAGACGTCACGACTGGCAAAGCGACCGGGGAAATCTTGCAGCAAGTAAAACGCGCGCGTGAGCACATGATCCCCCGGCACAGGCTCTAGCGCCGGGATATCCAGCGCCGCCGCCAAAGCCTGCAATTTGCGACCATTGGGTGAAGCCGAGCCAAACCCCGCCACATCCGCGTCGCGAGTATCAAACAATATCATTCCGCCTGCGCGCAAATAGCGGTTTAGCTTGGCATAGGCCTGCGCTGAGGGGGTGGGTTGATCCGGGGTTACAGGCCAGTAAAGGAAGGGAAAGAGGCCAATCTCGTCACTCTCCAGCGACACACCAATCGGCGTGCCCGGCTCAATCGACGTGCGGAAAAACAGCACATCCGACAACCCTTGCAACCCTTCTTGCGCCATGCGGTCAAGCGCAGGGTCCCCGGTCATCACATGGGCCAATACGGTCTCGGATGTGGCCGCGATGGCAAACTCCGTCTCTAGACGCTCTGCTTCAACCTCCGCTGCGCTGGCCTGCGCCTGAACAGGCGAAGCCTGTAGACCCGCCATCACCAAAAGTGGCAGAAGCGCCGCGCGTGACAGCGCCTTTGCCGCGCGCCGCGTGCTCCAAAGCCGACCCGACAGCGCCAGTGACGCCACCACATCCAGCGCCAAGGCCACAAGCGCAGCCGCCAAGAGGAACCCGGCCAAAAACGTCGGCGGGGTCGCTGTCATCCCTTCCACAGGGATACGCGCAGGCCATTCGGCTGGTGTCAGCACATCCTCGGCCCCAAAGGCATTGCGCGCCAGACTGCGTTCCGCCCCTTGATATAATCCGGGGCGCAGATCGGGGCCCAAAGGCGCATTCAACAGCGCCTCGCCTGCCACTCCCGGCAAGGTGCCCGCATCGCCCAGCCGCCCGAACGCATCCATCACCTGTGCGGGTTGCCACACGGTGCCCGCCAGATCCTCTGCCGCCGGAGCGGTCGCGGCGGAAGACACTGCCAAACGCTCCAGCATCTGCACAAAGAGACCCGAAAGCGGCACCGAGGACCATTCCGCATTCGCGGTTACATGCACCAACACCACCTGCCCCTGACCAATCCGCTTGCGCGTTACCAAAGGTGTGCCATCGGACAGTTGGGCAATCACCCGCTCTGCCAAAGTGGGATCCGGCTGTGCCAAGACCTGCGCGCGCACCTGCACATCGGCAGGCGCGGCAAGCCCGAAGAACGGCGAGGTTTCCGCGAAAGGCGCAAGCGCTTTCGGCTCCCCCCAACTCATCGCGCCCCCCACGGTGCGCCCACCGGCACGCAGCCGCACAGGCAAAAGCGGATCTTCCTCGCGGCGGCTCACATCAGAGGCGGCCAAATGCGGCCCGGCAAACCGCAGCAAAAGCCCACCCGCCTCAGCCCAGGCAATCAACCCTGACTGCTCGGCCCCCGACAGGGTTGCCACATCCGCCAGCACAATCACATCCGGATTGGCGGGCAACACATCGGCAATCGCGCCTTCGATCAGGTCCACCGAAGGCACCAAGGCCTTTCGCAAATAGTGCAGTGGCGAGAGCAACTCCAAACCCTCGCGGTCATCGCGCCCCGCAATCAGCGCCACTTCCCGCCGCCGGAGCCGATCATCTGACAGCGCCACCGCTCCTGCGGCGCGCACCCCTTCCACCTCAAATCGGCTCACCCGCGCCCGCAATTCGGCAGGCAGCACCAAAAGCCCGGTCGCCTCTGTTGCGCCAGCCTCGAATGGCAGCGTCATCCGTGCCAGCAAACGCGGCGTGCCAGCCGGGTCTACCCCATGCGCGGCAACGCTGATCTCGCGTGCCGCATCCGGTGTTGCGCGCAGCGCCGTCAGCCGCAGCGCCTCGCCCTCCACCACAGTCGGGCGCAGCGCCACAGGTGCTCGGCCACTTTGATAGATCCGCACCGGGCCCCGCGCCTCAAGCGCTGCCAGCACTGCCGCGCGCCCGTCAAAATCCAGCGCATCGCTGAGCCACAAGGTTTCAAACTGCCCCGGCGGCAATGCGGCCTCCAGCCGAGCGGCACTCTGGGGTCCCGGCAACCATGGCAACGGTGCCAATCCGGGCAATCGTCCGCGCCAAACATCGGCTGGCAAAACTTCGGCCGCCTCTGGCTGGCTCACCCGCATCACGGCCGCGGTGCGGGCATCGCGCGCCGCTTCGGCCAGCAATTGGTCCGCCAATTCCATCCGCGCAGCCCAATCCTGCGCCCCGCCCCAGCCACCATCAAGCAGCACCAGCACAGGGCCGCTGCCCGGCGTGCGGGCGCGGTCCGGGTTAAGCACTGGCCCGGCCAATCCGATAATCACCAGCGCCATCGCGGCCATTCGCAAAAGCATCAGCCACCACGGGGTGCGGTCGGTGACATGATCGTCATCCGTCAGCCCCAACAACAGCGCAACACCGGGGAAACGGCGCCGGATCGGCGCGGGCGGCACGGCGCGCAACAAAATCCAAAGCACAGGCAGCGCCACCAGCCCCCAAAGCAGCATGGGTGCCGCAAACCCTATCGGCCCCAGAATCATGACGGCGCGCTCCCCGAAACCGCAGCCCATAACCACAAGAGCGCCGCCTGAGCGCTCTGTGCGGTGTGATGCGTGCCAAAACGCCAGCCCGTCGCACGCGCCAACCCCTCCAGCTCATCCTTGCGCGCCGCCAACCGCTCCAAATAGCGCCCCCGCAGATCGCTGGCCTTCAAGGTCTCGTGTGAAATCGACCCGCCCACAGATTGAAACACCGTGCGCCCCGCAAAAGGAAACACTTCCTCGCTCGGGTCGAGCACCTGATAAAGCACCCCGCGCACCCCGCGGTCAGCGGCCTTGGTCAGTGCCAGCCGGGTTTCATTCATGTCGCCTAGAAAATCCGAAACAAAAACAGCCCGCGCATGGGGCAACATGGCGCGATGCTCGGGCACGCCATACTCCGCCGCCTCATCGCGCGACAGCATTTCGGCCAGCCGCATCACCTGTGCGCGGCCACGCTGCGGCGGCAGCCCGGTCCCCGTAAGCCCCACACGTTCGCCGCCCCGCGTCAGCAACACCGCCACCGCCAGCGCCAACAATCGCGCGCGATCGGCCTTGGTCTCGATGCGCTCCGGCTCCGAGGTAAACTGCATCGACGCGGCCTGATCCACCCAAAGCATGACGCTCTGGGCGATCTGCCATTCCCGCTCACGCACGAATTGCGTGTCGCCCCGCGCCGACCGACGCCAATCGATCATCGCCGCGCTATCGCCCTGCTGTTCGGGGCGGTATTGCCAAAAATCATCGCCCATCCCAGAGCGCCTGCGCCCGTGCTCGCCCAACAGAACCGTGCCCGCCAATTGCTCCGCCCGCGCCAGAAGCGGCGGCAACCGCGCCGCTTCTGCTTCCGCGCGTGCCCGCAACTGACCCGCTTGGTTCATGCGGCAACCTCGACACGCGTCACGCGCCCCACCACCTCGTCGATCAGCCCCTCAAGACGATCGCCGCGCGCGCGCGCCGCGAAGTTCAGCGCCATACGATGCGACAGAACGGGGCGCGCCATCGCCGCCACATCCTCGATCGACGGCACCAAGCGCCCCTGCAACAGCGCCCGCGCCCGCACCGTCAGCATCAAGGCCTGCGCGGCACGCGGCCCCGGCCCCCATGCCACGGCATGACGCACCCGCTCGGGCGCAGTCGCATCTTCGGGGCGGCAGGCCCGCACCAGATCAAGGATCGCCTCCACAACGCTCTCGCCCACGGGCATCCGCCGCAACAGCGTTTGCGCCGCCAGCAGGTCTTCTGTCGAAAATACCTGATGCGCCGCCTCTTCGCGCACACCAGTGGTGGCCAGCAAGATATCGCGCTCCGTCGCACGGTCGGGATAGGCCACGTCGATCTGCACCAAAAAGCGATCCAGTTGCGCTTCGGGCAGCGGATAGGTGCCCTCCTGCTCAATCGGGTTCTGGGTCGCGAGCACGTGAAACGGCCTGCCCAAGGGGCGATCCGCCCCTGCCACTGTGACCTTATGCTCCTGCATGGCCTGCAACAGCGCGGATTGCGTGCGCGGGCTGGCGCGGTTGATCTCATCCGCCATGAGCAATTGGGAAAACACGGGCCCCGGCACAAACCGAAACGCCCGTTTGCCATCCTCTGCGGTTTCCAACACCTCAGACCCCAGAATATCGGCAGGCATCAGATCCGGCGTGAACTGAACCCGGTTGCCCTCCAGCCCCATGACTGTCGACAGCGTCTCGACCAAACGGGTCTTGCCCAAACCCGGCAGACCGATCAACAGCGCATGCCCACCGCACAAAAGCGCCGAAAGCGTCAGATCCACAACGGTTTCCTGCCCGATAAACCGTTTGGTAATCGAGCCTCGCGCGGCTGCCAGCTTGGCCTCCAAGGCCTCAATCTCGGCAACCAAATCGGCATCCGACATGGCGAAACTCCCCATCCTGTCTATATTCGTTAGGGTAAGTGTATCCTGCTCACCGAAGAAGGCAAAAACAATGAGTGGACAAATGATCGTGAAGCCCACCGCTGACAGCATTGCCACAGCCGCGCGGATGGCGGCCAAAGGTCGTGGCCTGCCGCCAGTCGAGCAATGGAACCCGCCCTTCTGTGGCGATCTCGACATCCGCATTTCGCGGGACGGCACGTGGTTTTATATGGGCACCCCCATCGAGCGACCCGAACTGGCGCGGGTGTTCTCGACCATCCTCAAACGCGAGGGCGACAAATACTTCCTCGTCACCCCTGTGGAAAAAGTCGGCATCACTGTCGATGACGCCCCGTTTTTGGCCGTAGATTTTCACGTCACAGGATCGGGCTCTGCCCAAGTTCTGGAATTCACCACCTCAATGGGCGACCAAACCAAAGCCAGCGCCGAAAACCCCCTCCGTATCGAACGCGACGCCGACACAGGCGAACCCGCCCCCTATGTCCATGTCCGACGCGGCCTCGAAGCCCTGATCGACCGCAAAAGCTTCTACCGCCTCATCGACATCGGCACCCATCACGACGGCTGGTTCGGCCTGTGGTCAAGCGGCGTTTTCTTCCCCATCATCCCGTCAACCGAGCTGCCCTGAAAGGGCGCAGATGGTTGACATTTATCGCTGCGCGAAAATCACGCCCAAAGCGACGATACTGGCCCCAATCGCCTGTGGCCAACTCCATGCCTGCCCCAAGACAAGCAAAATCAACATGACGTAAAAAGGCGCCACATTGATATGCATCGAGGCAATCGCCACGCCAAGCCGCCCCACAGCGGCAATCCACAAGACCTGCGACAAGGCCAAGGCGGCCACCGCATAGACCATCAGATAGCCTAAGGTCTGCGGCTCCCAAATCGCAGGTGGCACCTCGACCCAGCCCAAAGCGTTGCTGATCAAGAACGCCAGCGCCGAGAAAATCAGCCCCCCCGACAAGGTCAAAGTGGTCCTTCCCAAAGGCGTCAACATCGGAAAATCGCGCACCGTCAGGTGACTGCCCCAAGCAAAGAGAAAACACGACGTCACCGCGAAAAGCGCGCCAAGCCCAAACCCCTGCGGCACTCCCCCCCCGGTCGCCACAAAGCCGCCAACAAACGAAGCCCCAAGGCCCAGCGCAAAGCCGCGCGTCAAGCGCCGCCCTTCCAGCACCCACTCGATCACCGCCCCGGCCAAAGGCGCCGCCGAGACGATAATCGCCACCGTCACCGGATCCGTCAGCACCTGCCCCGCCACCAGACATGTCGCCCCACCGCCAAAGGCCAAACCGCCAACGACACTGCCCCACCCCCAGCGCGCTGTCAGCACTGCCTGCCAGCCATCAAGCACAATCCACAATGGCAAAAGCAGCAAAACCGCCAGCAACATCCGCGCCGCCGTCAAGGCCACCGGATGCCATGTGTCCAGCAAAACCTCTGCCGCCGGAAACCCCGCCGCCCAGACAAACATCGACGCCACACACATCAGATTGCCCACGCTGCGCCCGCCAGCCCCGGGAAGCCCCGGCTGCGGTAAGGGATTGGGGGCTTGGGTCATCGACAAGAACCTTTCAAAGGTTCTCCCGAGCTAGGCTCCTACGCCACCTCTGTCGCGCGGTTTTCCGACCCCGCCACGCCGCATTTCACCCGCGCGGCGCGACGTTGCGGATCAAACCTTCCTGCGCCACTGACGCCACCAACTGTCCATCCCGGGTAAAAATCCGCCCCCGATTGAACCCACGTCCCCCCCCGGCCCATGGGCTGTCCATCACATAAAGCAGCCACTCATCAACGCGGAAATCCTCATGAAACCAAACCGCATGATCGAGGCTGGCATATTGCATATCCGCATCGCCAAACGCCTTGCCATGCGCCACCGTCGACGTGCCCAACAACCCATAATCCGAGACATAGGCCAACGCCGCGCGATGCACCTGCGGATCATCCGGCAAGGGGCCACAGACGCGCATCCAAACCCGCTGCTCAGCCGCCCGCGGATTGCGATCCAATGGCGGGCGCGGCTCACAGGGGCGAAAATCGACCGGGCGCGGCGTTCGCAACCATTTCAAATACCCTTCCGGCAAACGGTCCGCCATCCGTTCCGCCATGACCTCTTCGGTCTCAATCTCCTCAGGCCCGGGCACATTTGGCATCTGATCTTGATGCGACAGCCCGGCTTCACGCTCCTGAAACGACGCAGCCAGATTGAGGATCACCGCGCCATTCTGAATAGCCACCACCCGCCGGGTGGTAAAACTGCCCCCATCCCGGTCGCGCTCCACCTGATACAACACCGGCGCGGTCGCATCGCCGGGACGAATGAAATAGCCATGCAAGGAATGCACAGGTCGGTCTTGCGGCACAGTGCAAGTCGCCGCCATCAAAGCCTGCCCGATCACCTGACCGCCAAAACTCCGCCCCTTGCCTTGTGGCGTCGCGGGCCCCCGGAAGAAATCGCGCTCCACGGGCTCCACCGTCAAAACCCCAACCAGCCAAGCCGCCAATTCTTCGTCACTCATGCGCCACCTCTTCTCTGCTCACCCAAGCGAAACCCAAACCAAGGCGCATCGCAAGCCCCGTCCCAACGTCACAGCAGAATCGCCGCCACCTCAGCACCATTGCGTCTTCTTGCAACAAATATCCCGGGGTGAGGCCGCAGGCCGAGGGGCAGCGCCCCTGCCTTGCCCTCCTGCCTTTACTCCTGCCTTCACTCCTGCCGCGTTAATGCGCCTGCGCCCAATTGGCCCCCTGCCCGGCATCCACCACCAAAGGCACCGCCATCTGCACCGCCGGCAAAGCCGCGCTCTCCATCACCTCGCGCGCCACCGCAATCAGCGGCTCCACGGCCTCCTCTGCCACTTCAAACAACAGTTCATCATGCACCTGCAACAGCATGGTCGCCTCCAACCCGGCAATAGCCTTGGGCATGCGGATCATCGCCCGCCGGATCACATCTGCCGCCGTGCCTTGAATGGGCGCATTGATCGCTGCACGCTGAGCAAACCCCGCCGTCGGCCCCTTGGCATTGATCTCCGGTGTGTGGATCTTGCGTCCAAACAATGTCTCGACATAGCCATGCGCCTTGGCAAACTCCTTGGTCGCCGCCATGTAATCCTTGATCCCCGGAAAGCGCTCGAAATAGCGGTCGATAAAGCCCTGCGCCTCGGCGCGCGGGATCCGCAGATTGCGCGCCAGCCCAAAGCCGGAAATCCCGTAAATCACCCCAAAGTTGATCGCCTTCGCCTGCCGCCGAATATCCGGCGTCATCTGATCAAGCGGCACATTGAACATCTCCGATGCCGTCGCCGCGTGAATATCCTGCCCCTGCCGGAACGCTTCTTTCAGCGCATCAATCCCCGCAATATGGGCCAAGATCCGCAACTCGATCTGGCTGTAATCCAATGACACCAACCGCTTGCCCGGCCCCGCCACAAAAGCCTCCCGAATACGCCGCCCCTCTTCGCTTCGCACCGGAATGTTTTGCAAATTCGGGTCCGACGAGGCCAAACGCCCGGTATTCGCCCCAGCTTGCATATAAGACGTATGCACCCGCCCGGTGTCGCGGTTGATATGATCCTGCAACGCATCGGTATAGGTGGATTTCAGCTTGGCAATCTGACGCCAATCCAGCACCCGGCGCGGCAAATCATGCTCCGTCGCAAGATCCTCCAGCACATCCGCCCCCGTCGCATAGGCACCAGTCTTGCCCGTCTTGCCACCCGGCAACCCCATCTTGTCAAAGAGGATCTCTCCCAATTGCTTGGGCGACCCCACATTGAACGCCCCCCCTGCCAGCTCATGGATTTCCGCCTCCAAACCCGCCATCTGCTGGGCAAAGGCATTGGACATGCGCGACAGCGTATCACGATCCACCAAAACCCCGGCGCGCTCCATCTGGGCCAATACAGGCACCAAAGGCCGCTCCAAGGTTTCATAAACCCGCGTCACCTTCTGGCGATGCAATTGCGGCTTGAACGCCAGCCACAGCCGCAAGGTCACATCCGCATCTTCCGCCGCATAGCGCACCGCATCTGCCACGGGCACCCGGTCAAAAGTCACCGCCGCTTTCCCCGTCCCCAGCAACTCCTTGATCGGAATAGGATTATGTCCCAGATAGCGCTCCGAAAGCGCATCCATCCCATGCCCGTGCAACCCCGCGTTCAGCGCATAAGACATCAGCATCGTGTCATCAAACGACACCACCCTCAGCCCGTAATTCGCCAAAACCTTGGCGTCATATTTCACATTCTGCCCAATCTTCAGCAGGCTCTCATCCTCCAACACAGGCTTGAGCGCCGCCAAGGCCTCCTCCAGCGGCATCTGCCCCTCTGCCAGCTCCGCCGCCCCAAACAAATCCCCCGATCCGCTGCGATGACCAAGCGGAATGTAACAGGCCTTGCCCGGCGCAATCGCCAGCGAAATCCCCACCAATTCCGCCACCATTTCATCAAGACTGGTGGTTTCTGTGTCAAAGGCCACATAGCCCTGCTCCCGGATCGCGGCGATCCAAGGCGCCAACTCCGCCAGCGACGTGACCTGCTCATAAGCAGTCACATCAAACGGCACGCGCTCCGGTGCCGACGCCTCTGCCGCCCCTGCGCCACCCAGCATCTCGTCAAGGATGACTGGCACATCCACCTTCAACGCCTCAGCAATCCGCCGCGTCAGACTGCGAAACTCCATCTCGGTCAAAAACCCCAAAAGCCGGTCCGCCTCAGGCGCACGCACCTCCAATGCCTCCAAGGTCACATCAAGCGGCATGTCACAGTCCAGCGAAACCAACCGCTTCGACAATTCGATTTGCGCGCGGTTCTCGATCAAGGTCTCCCGCCGCTTCGGCTGCTTGATCTCCCCCGCCCGATCCAGCAACGCCTCCAATGACCCGAATTCATTGATCAACAGCGCCGCCGTCTTGATCCCGATCCCCGGCGCGCCCGGCACGTTATCCACCGCATCACCCGCCAGCGCCTGCACATCCACCACCCGGTCAGGATAGACGCCAAACTTCTCAAACACCCCGTCGCGATCAATGCGCTTGTTCTTCATCGGGTCCAGCATTTCGACGCCGCCGCCGACCAATTGCATCAAATCCTTGTCCGAAGAGACAATCGTCACCCGCCCGCCCGCATCGCGCGCCCGATGGGCCAAAGTGGCAATGATATCATCAGCCTCATAGCCCTCCTGCTCCAGACAGGCGATGCCAAAGGCCTCGGTCGCAGTCCGGGTCAACGGCATCTGGGGCCGCAAATCGGCGGGCATTTCCTCACGATTGGCCTTGTAGAGGTCATACATGTCGTTGCGAAACGTATGACTGCCCTTGTCAAACACCACGGCCACATGCGTCACATCACTGCCCGCGTTGCCCTCGACATAGCGCTGAAGCATGTTGCAAAAGCCAGAAACCGCGCCAATCGGCAATCCATCCGACTTCCGCGTCAGCGGCGGCAATGCGTGATAGGCGCGAAAAATAAACGCAGACCCATCAATAAGATGCAGGTGGCACCCCTTGCCAAAACCGGTCTCCATTGGCACGCTCCTGTCAAATTCGTGTTTTCTAGGTTCTCGCATGATCCGCGCCCTGCTTCCAGCCGCTCTTTCGCTTGCAGCAACATACGCCCATTCCCAAGGCACTGACCTTCGGTTGCTTGAAAGCCCGCCCAGTCCTCCCGCACCCTGCACCGCCAAACCCGGCGATCCAGCAAATTGCACCCGCATCTTGGCCTGCATCGGTAAAGACGGGCTATGGTTTGATGGACGCGCCTATGGCTGGAACGCAGGCACGCTCAACGGCCAGATCAGCGATGGCAGCACCTGCACAGAAGAATGGCGCTCTGGCATGGCCTTTGGCACTGGCCGCTGGGCGGTCAGCTGCTCAGACGGCAGCTCTGGTCAGGTCATTTACTACATCGAGCATAATGAAACCGGCACCGTCGAAGGCCGCGGGCTCGATACCAAGGGGCGCGCCCTTCACGTCTGGACCGGGCTCAATGTGCTTGAGTTTCTCAAAGACGCAACAGGCATACCGCGCCTCAAATGCGGCCCGACAGACATTCCAATCAGTTAGACGTCAAAGACTGTTCGCAAAGTCCTGATGCACGAATTTGCAATCGCAATAGGGGCATTCCACCCAGCCATGCTCCTGCGGAATCTGCAACCAAACGCGCGGATGCCCCAAGCCCCCTTCGCCACCATCACAGGCGATGCGCCATTTATCCACGGTCTTGGTCTCTGGGGCTTCAATCGTCATCTGTAGGCTTCCATGATTGCTGGTCACTCTAGGCCGCATATGGCCGCAAACCCGGCTCCGCCGCAAGCCCCAGAGGCCGCCAATCCTGCGCCCCCCCGAAGTCTTCTTGCGAAAAATATCCCCGCCGGAGGCCCTTTGAGCCGGCGCCTCTGCGCCGGCGAGGTCTGCCGCTGCCGCATATCCGCAGCTTCAGCAATAGCGCTCGATCCCGGCCCATTGGCTGGGGGAATAGCGGTCACCATGCGCCCATCCCTTGGGCAAGACCGCCTCAATCCGCGCCAGATCTTCGGCGCTGAGCGTCAAATGCGCGCCCCGGAGCAATTCTTGAAAATGCCGCACCGAGCGCGTGCCGGGGATGGGCAAAATCATCTCGCCTTGATGCAAGGCCCAAGCAATCGCTAAGGCCGCTGTCGGCACAGCCATCTCGGCTGCCAACCGGCGAAACCCATCGCTCAGCGCCCGATTGGCGCGATAGGCCTCCGGCTGGAACCGCGGGTTTTGCCCCAAAAACGGCAGCGTCGCCGCCACGGCTTGGCTCACCGGATGGTCAGTCAACATCGACCGCCCCACGGGCGAAAACGCAACAAGGCTCACATGCAACTCTGCACAGGCCTGCACCAGACCCAATTCCGGCGCGCGTGTCGCCAAGGAATATTCCGACTGCACCGCCGCCAGATCGCCCCCCAGCGCCGCCGCGCGCCGCAGGCTGGAAGGGGCAATTTCCGAAAACCCGTAGCTGCGGATTTTGCCTTTCTTCACAAAGCCCTGCAAGGTTTGCACCACCTCTTCAATCGGGCGCGCCTCTTCGCGGCGATGCACATAGTAAAGCGCGACACAATCCACGCCCAACCGCCGCAACGAGGCGTCCAGCGCAGTCTCAAGATAGGCGGCGCTATTGTCATAGACCCGCCCCTGCGGCCCCGGCGCAATGCCCCCTTTGGTGCATATCACCATCTGGTCGCGCGCCTCCGGTCGGGCCTTCAGAAACCCACCGATCGCCTCTTCTGACCGCCCCATGCCGTAAATGTCAGAGGTGTCGATGAAATTCACCCCCGCCTCAAGCGCAGCATGCAAGATCGCGTGACTGTTTTCTTCTGTGGTTGGCCCGTAAAAGTCGGCAAATGACATGGCGCCCACGCCAATCGGCGAGACTGCAATCCCTGTCCGCCCCAGCTTGCGCGCCCGCAGCCTCATGCCTCGCCACCAAGCTGACGCATCGCAGCAGTTGCCGTCTCCGCCGCGCTCATCGCCGCGCTCACAGCGGCCACCGCCGCCGCCACGGCGGCCTCTATGCTCATCTCTGACGTATCAATCTCGCGTGCATCCTGTGCCGGGCGCAACGGCGCATCGGCACGTCCCATATCGCGCGCATCGCGCTCGCGCACCTCTGCCAGCACCGCGTCATAGTCCTGCGTGATCCCGGTCTCGCACAATTCCTTCCACCGCCGCGTGGCCCGCACTTCGGCACTGGCGGTAATGTAAAGCTTCACCTCGGCCTCCGGGCAAATCACCGTGCCAATGTCGCGCCCATCCAGCACCGCACCGCCCTCGCGCCGGGCAAAATCGCGCTGAAACGCCACCAAAGCGGCGCGCACCTCCGAAATCACCGCCACTTTGGAAGCAGCCTGCGCCACCTCTGGCGTCCGCAACCCCTCCACCGCCAAATCCTGCGGCACCAAAGCCCGCGCCACCGCCACCGGATCACCGCCCACACCCACCTTGGCCCCCACCGCTCGATAAAGGAGCCCCGTATCCAGATGCGCGAAGCCAAACTGCGCCGCGACAGCCTTGGAAATCGTGCCCTTGCCCGCTGCGGCAGGCCCGTCAATCGCTACGGTAAACCGCATGGTCAAATCCTCTCGATTTCGGCCCCCAGCCTCGCCATCAGCCCCTCGAAAATCGGGAAAGACGTCGCAATCGGGCCCCCATCATCCACTTGCATCGGAGCCTCCGACGCCATGCCCATCACCAGAAACGACATGGCAATCCGATGGTCGAGATGGCTCACCGCCACCGCCCCGCCGGACACCGCGCCATGGCCCAGCCCCTCTACGATCCACCAATCTGGCCCATCTTCCACCGCGACACCTGCGGCGCGCAACCCATCCGCCATCGCGGCAATCCGGTCGCTTTCCTTGACGCGCAGCTCCTTGACGCCCCGCATCACTGTCGCGCCTTTGGCAAAGGCCGCCACCACCGACAATACCGGATATTCGTCAATCATCGAAGCCGCCCGCTCGGGCGGCACCTCCACCCCTCGCAGGTTTGGCGAGAACCGCGCGCGCAGATCCGCCGCAGGCTCGCCGCCCTCTTCACGCAGGTTCTCATAGGTCAGATCCGCCCCCATCTCGCGCAGCGTCTCAAACAGCCCCGCCCGTGTTGGGTTCAGCCCGATATTGGGCACCAAGACATCCGATCCCGGCACAATAAGCGCGGCACAAACCGGAAATGCTGCCGAGGATGGATCGCGTGGCACATCAATCACCTGTGGCACCAACTCGGGCCGCCCGGTGAGTGTGATCACGCGGCCCTCATCCGTCACTTCGGTGGATATCTCCGCACCAAATCCCGCCAGCATCCGCTCGGTATGATCGCGTGTTGCTTCCTTCTCGATCACCACCGTCTGCCCCGGCGCGTTCAATCCCGCCAATAGCACCGCCGATTTCACCTGAGCCGAAGGCACAGGCACCGTATACCGCACAGGCATCGGGTCTGCTGCGCCCACAATCGTCATCGGCAAACGCCCACCGCTGCGCCCAAAGGCACGCGCTCCGAACAGCGCCAAGGGGTCCGTCACCCGTCCCATCGGTCGCTTGCGAAGCGATGCATCCCCGGTAAAGGTCGCGGTGATCGGCGATGTGGCCATAGCCCCCATGATCAGCCGCACACCTGTGCCGGCATTGCCGCAATCAATCACCGCTTCCGGCTCGGCAAATCCACCCACGCCCACGCCCTGCACATACCATGTGTCGCCGCGCTTTTCGACCTGCGCGCCAAAGGCCCGCATAGCCTTGGCCGTATCAAGCACATCCTGACCTTCCAACAGCCCGGTAACGCGCGTTTCGCCTACCGCCATCGCCCCCAAAATCAGCGCCCGATGACTGATCGATTTATCGCCCGGCACATGCGCCTCCCCTGTCAAAGGGCCGCATTTGCGGGACAACATCGGAACAGGCGCGCCATGACTGGACATCGGAAATCTCCAAAGCTCTTTTGCCCCCGCTTAGCGCATGGTCCGCGCCACGTCCATCACCGGGACAGTCACTGAGACAGTCACTGGGCCAGTCACTGGGACGGTCACTGAGACGGCCACGCAAGACTTGTGAAAATTTCGCTTGATTTTTCATGCCGCCTCGCCATCGTGAAATTCAACGCCGAAATTTCACGCCACGCCAGAATCGAGCCCAACCCATGCGCCCCGAACTCTTGCCAAAAGAGCCGCCAGCCTCTCTCGGCGCCGACCTGCGCGCGCTGCGCCGGGCGCGGGGATTGACGCTGCAAGCTCTGGCCGAAGCCCTCGGGCGCTCGGTGGGCTGGGTCAGCCAAGTCGAGCGCGACCTTTCCCAACCCTCGATCGGTGATCTGCGCGCCTTGGCCAAGGCCTTGGATGTGCCCTTGTCGATGCTTTTTGGCAAAGCCCGCGCACCTGTCGAAGAAGAAGGCCATATCGTCCGCGCCGGCGCCCGCCGCCCCTTGGGCAGCCGCTCCGCCGGGCTGGTCGAAGAATTGCTGTCTCCCGATCTCACCGATGATTTCGAAGTGGTCCACTCCACCTTTGCACCCGGCGCGCGCCTTGGCAGCCGACAAGCCCGCCCAACACAAGAGGTGGGCTATGTCGTCTCCGGGCGGCTCGAAGTGGAAATAGACGGTCAATGGTTTTCTGCTGGGCCGGGCGACAGCTTCCGCATTCGCGGCGAGGCCTATGATTGGGCCAATCCCCATGATGTCCCGGCGGTGGTCATCTGGGTCATCGCCCCTCCCGTGTATTGAGAGCCTCATGATGTCCGCTTTGCTCGACACCCTCTTTGCAATGGATCCCGCAATAGTTCTGGCCTTCGCTCTGGCCGGAATTGTTCTCAACCTCACACCGGGCGCAGATGTGATGTTCGCCATCGCATGCGGCCTCTCGGGGGGCTGGCGCACCGGGATCGCGGCCTCTGCGGGCGTCGCTTTAGGGGCCACATTTCATATCAGCTTGGCCACATTGGGCATCTCTGCCGCGCTGCTTGCGGTGCCTCATGCGATGGATGTGATCCGTTGGGCAGGCGCGGCCTATTTGCTGTGGTTGGCCATTTCGACATGGACGACACCCCCGCTCGCGCCAAAATCTGGCCATTCAGGCGGCAAGCGCCAGATCTCTCACGCAATCCGCAAGGGCTTTCTGACCAATGCGCTCAATCCGAAAGTGGCGATCTTCATCATGGCCTTCCTGCCGCAGTTTCTCACCCCAGATGCCGGGCCGATCTGGCACCAGACAGTGATCCTCGGCACGCTCTTTCTCACCACAGGCTTCGTCATCATTGCGCTATACGGCGCTCTTGCCGGGGTCTTTGGCGACATCCTCACCAAACAGGCGCAGGTGATGAACCGCATTTCCGCCCTGATCTTCGGCGGCCTCGCCGCCCGCATTATTCTCGACTGAAGGACACCAGAACCATGGCCGATTTCCCCTCTACAGCCCGCGTCGTCATCATTGGTGGCGGTGCCGTTGGCGTCTCCGCGCTTTATCATCTCGCGAAAGCGGGCTGGAGCGATTGCGTCCTCTTGGAGAAAAATGAACTGACCGCAGGCTCCACATGGCACGCCGCAGGCAATGTGCCAACCTTCTCGACCTCTTGGTCGGTGATGAACATGCAGCGCTATTCCACCGAACTCTATCGCGGCCTCGCCGCCGAGGTGGATTATCCGATGAACTATCATGTCACCGGCTCGATCCGCCTCGCCCATTCCAAAGAGCGGATGCAGGAATTCCAACGCGCCAAGGGCATGGGCCGCTATCAGGGCATGGATATCGACATTCTTGGCGTCGACGAGATCAAGGGCAAATACCCCTTCCTCGAAACCCATGACCTCGCAGGCGCACTCTATGACCCCAATGACGGCGACATCGACCCCGCCCAATTGACCCAAGCCCTCGCCAAAGGGGCCCGCCAAATGGGGGCCACCATCCTGCGCTTCTGCCCCGCAACCGGCGTCAGCCGTGAGAATGGCGAATGGATCGTGCACACCGACCAAGGCGATATCCGCTGCGAATTCGTCGTCAACGCAGGCGGCTACTATGCCCAGCGCATCGGCGAATGGTTCAAACCCTACGGCGGGCGCACTGTGCCCATGATGGTGATGAGCCACCAATATCTGCTGTTTGACGAGGTGGCCGAAGTCCGCGACTGGTCTGCCGCCGCAGGCCACAAACTTCCTTTGCTGCGCGATGTCGACAGCTCCTATTACCTGCGCCAAGAAAAGAACGGCTTCAACCTCGGCCCCTACGAGCGCAATTGCAAAGCCCATTGGGTGCAACCCAATGACCCGATGCCGGAAGATTTCTCCTTCCAACTCTACCCCGACGATCTTGAACGGCTCGAATGGTATATCGAAGACGCATTGGCGCGCGTCCCGCTCTTGGGCGAAGCCGGGGTGTCGAAAGTCATCAACGGTCCCATCCCCTACGCCCCCGATGGCTTGCCGCTGATCGGCCCCATGCCCGGCGTGCCCAATGCCTTTGAAGCCTGCGTCTTCACCTTCGGCATCGCCCAATCCGGCGGCGCAGGCAAAGTGCTGGCAGAATGGATCATCGAAGGCCAAACCGAATGGGACATGTGGGCCTGCGACCCGCGCCGCTACACCGACTACACCGATCGCGACTACTGCATCGAAACCGGAATGGAAGTCTACGGCCACGAATACGCCATGCACTTCCCACATGCGCGCTGGCCTGCGGGCAAAGACCGCCGCCTCTCCGCGCTGCACAGCCGCTTTCAATCCGCAGGCGCACAATTCGGCGCCTATAACGGCTGGGAACGCCCCAACTGGTATGCCGCCCCCGGCGATGACACCTCATGGGACGCCACCCAAACGTGGGAACGCCACGGTCCATGGGCGCCACGCGTCGCCGCCGAATGCGCCGCCGTCCGCGACAATTGCGGCATGATCGCCATTCCCGGCTTCACCCGGCTCAAGGTCTCCGGCCCCGGTGCGCGCGCCCATGTCGACGCCCTCACCGCCTCTCGCCTGCCCAAACCGGGCCGCATCGGCCTGTGCTACTTCCCCGATGCCCGCGGCCGCGTTCTGACCGAAATGACCGTGATGGTCCGCTCCGACACCGAAGTCGACCTGATCACCGCAGGCGTCGCACAATGGCATGACGGCGAAGTGCTCTCGCGCAGCGCCCCCAAGGGTATCACCGTCTCCGACCACTCCAGCGAAACCGAATGCCTCATTGTCACAGGCCCTGCCGCCCGCGACATCCTCGCACCGCTGACCACCGCCGACCTCTCGCGCCCATGGCTCACCGTGCAAGATGGCGTCACCGTTCTGGGCCGCCCCGCCTCACTCGTGCGCGTCTCCTTCGCAGGCGAATTGGGCTGGGAAATCCACATGTCCCCCAGCGATGCTCCCGCCATCTGGGACGCGCTGCACCTTGCAGGCGTCACCCCCGTCGGCATGTGGGCGCTCAACAGTCTGCGGGTGGAAAAGGCCTACCGCGCCTGGAAGGGCGATCTCTCCACGGACTACACGCTGCTCGAATCAGGCCTTGAACGCTTCATCGACTGGTCCAAGGAATTCCCCGGCAAAGCCGCCCTTGCAGCCGAAAAAGACCAAGGCCCGAAAAAGCGCTTCGTCACTCTGCAAATCGACGCAGGTGCCGCCGATGCGCCCTACATGTCGACCCTGTGGTCTGGCGGCAAAATCGTCGGCGAAACCACCTCTGGCGACTGGGGCCACCGCGTCAACGCGTCGCTTGCCCTTGCCATGCTGCATGCAGATCTGGCAGTGCCCGGAACATCTCTTGAAGTAGAAATCTATGGCGAACGCCGCGCGGCCACCGTCTTGCCCGATGGCCCGGCATGGGACGCCACCAATGAAAGGATCCGCGCATGAGCGATATCACCCTTCTCGACGGCTCGGTGGGCCAGGAAATCGTCACCCGCTATGGCCATCCCCCCACCCCGCTCTGGTCCACCTCGGTGATGATGGAAGCCCCCGAAGTGGTCCGCACCGTCCATCTCGATCATTTCCGCGCCGGAGCCACCATCGCTACCGCCAATACCTATGCGCTGCACCGCGACAGGCTGATCCGCGCCGAGATCGAGGATCGCTTCGAAAGCCTGATCGACACGGCCCTGAACGAAGCCAATGCCGCGCGCCGCACGCATGGCACAGGCCGCGTCGCAGGCTCACTTGGCCCCATCGGTGCCTCCTACCGTCCCGATCTGGCCACCAACCCGGCACAAGCCGCACCGCTTTATGCCGAAATCATCGCCCGCATGCAGGGCCATGTCGATCTCTTGCTGATCGAAACTGTCGCCGGGCTGGCTCAGGCCGAAGGCGCGCTGCGGGCCGCACTCGCCTCAAACATCCCCACATGGTTGGCCCTCACCGTCGATGACGAAGACGGCACGCGCCTGCGCTCTGGCGAAAGCCTCCATGCTCTGGCCCCGCTCTTGGAGCGCCTGCGCCCCGCAGCACTCTTGCTCAATTGCTCGCGCCCCGAGGCCATCGCCGCAGGCTTGCCGCTCTTGGCGCAATTCGGCCTGCCCTACGGCGCCTATGCCAATGGCTTCACCAAGATCAGCGCAGGCTTTCTCGCCAATGCGCCCACTGTCGCCGCACTCGAAGCCCGCCGCGATCTCGGCCCTGCGGAATATGCCGATTTCGCACTCGCATGGGTCGATCAAGGTGCCACGATTGTCGGGGGCTGCTGCGAAGTCGGCCCCGCACATATCGCGGAACTCGCCCAACGTCTCTCGGCCGCAGGCCACACGATCGTCTGACCACCGCCGCTATCTTCTTGCTCCAAATATCCCGGGGGTCCGGGGGCAGCGCCCCCGCCCACCGCAACCCAAAGAGACCCGCCATGCCCCAACTCCCTGCCAAAGCCCGCGTCGTCATCATCGGAGGCGGCGTCGTCGGCTGCTCGGTCGCCTATCACCTGACCAAACTGGGCTGGAAAGATGTCGTCTTGCTGGAGCGCAAACAACTCACCTCCGGCACCACATGGCATGCCGCAGGTCTGATCGGTCAACTCCGCGCCTCAGCGAATATGACCAAACTCGCGCATTATTCGGCCAAGCTTTACACCGAGCTTGAGGCCGAAACCGGCATGGCAACGGGATTTCGCCAAGTCGGCTCGATTTCGGCGGCACTGACCGCTGAGCGGCTGGAAGAGTTGCGTCGCAACGCGGCGATGGCGCGGGCTTTCGGCGTGCCTGTCGAAGAGCTTTCGCCCGCAGAAATCAAGTCCCGCTATGCCCATCTCAACATTGATGGCGTGACAGGCGGCGTCTGGCTGCCCACCGATGGCCAAGGCGATCCCGGTAATATCGCGCGCGCCATGGCCAAAGGCGCCACCCAGCGCGGGGCGATCGTCGCGGAGCGCACCAAAGTCACCCAAGTCACCCGCAAAGACCACAGGATCACCGCGGTGCACTGGCTGGGCGAAGATGGCAGCGCAGGCGAAATTGCCTGCGATCATGTGGTCAACTGTGGCGGCATGTGGGGCCGCGATCTGGGGGTCATGTTGGGCACCACTGTGCCGCTGCATGCCTGCGAGCATTTCTACATCGTCTCGGAACCCATCGCCGGGCTCACCCAACTCCCCGTGCTCCGCGTCCCCGATGAATGCGCCTATTACAAAGAAGACGCAGGCAAGATGATGCTGGGCGCCTTCGAGCCAAAATCCAAACCCTGGGGCATGTCCGGCATCGCCGAGAGCTTCGAATTCGACCAGATCCCCGAGGATTTCGACCATTTCGAACCAATCCTCGAAAAGGCCATCCACCGCATGCCCATGTTGGGCGAAGCAGGCATCCACACATTCTTCAACGGCCCCGAAAGCTTCACCCCGGACAATGCCTATCTCTTGGGCCAAGCCCCCGGCATGGACAATGTCTGGGTCGCGGCAGGGTTCAACTCCATCGGCATCCAATCAGCCGGAGGGGCAGGCATGGCACTGGCGCAATGGATGGAAGACGGCGAAAAGCCCTTCGATCTGGGCGACGTGGATGTGACCCGCGCCCAACCCTTCCAACGCAACCGCCGCTACCTGCAAGAGCGTGTTTCCGAGACCTTGGGCCTCCTTTACGCCGACCACTTCCCCTACCGCCAAAAGGCCACCGCCCGTGGCGTCCGCCGCACCCCCTTCCACGATCGCCTCGCCGCCCAAGGCGCTGTCTTTGGCGAATTGTCCGGCTGGGAGCGCGCCAACTGGTATGCAAAACCGGGCCAAGACACCTCCTATCACTCAAGCTGGTTCAAGCAATCCTGGTTCGAGAATGTCCGCGATGAGGTGCACGCCCTCCGCACCGGTCTGGTGATGTATGACATGTCCTCCTTCGGCAAACTCCGCGTCGAAGGCCGCGATGCCTGCGCCTTCCTCAATCACGTCTGCGGCGCGCAGATGGATGTCGAACCGGGGCGCATCGTCTACACCCAGTTTCTCAACTCGAAAGGCGGCATCGAAGCCGACGTCACAGTCACCCGCCTGTCCGAAACCGCCTTTCTCGTCGTCACACCCGCCGCCACCCGCCTTGCGGATCAAACCTACCTGCAACGCCACATCGGCACACAGGCCGTTGTCGTCACCGACATCACTGCCGCCGAAGGCACCCTCGCCATCATGGGCCCCAAAGCGCGCGACCTGATGGCTCTGGTCAGCCCCGATGACTTCTCCACCGCCACGCACCCCTTTGGCCTTGCCCGAGAGATCGAACTGGGCATGGGCCTCGCCCGCGCGCACCGCGTCTCTTACGTGGGCGAATTGGGCTGGGAGCTCTACATGGGCGCCGATATGGCCCTCCATGCCTTCGACACGCTCTTTGACGCTGGCCGCAGCCTCGGCCTCAAACTCGGCGGCATGCATATGATGGATGCCGCGCGCTCCGAAAAGGCCTACCGCCACTTCGGTCATGACATCACCTGCGAAGACCACGTTCTCGAAGCAGGCCTCGGCTTTGCCGTCTCACTGAAAAAACCCGCCTTCATCGGGCGCGACGCCGTCTTGCGGAAAAAGGACCAAGGCCTCGACAAACGCCTTGTGCAATTCCTCGCCCAAGACCCAGAGGCGATGTTCTACCACAACGAGCCGATCCTGCGTGACGGCAAGATCGTGGGCCACCTCTCCTCTGGGGCCTATGGCCATTGGCTTGGCGGGGCTGTGGGCTTGGGCTATGTGCCGTGCAAGGGCGAAACCCCCCAAGCGCTCTTGGCCTCGCAATGGTCCATCGACGTCGCGGGTCGCCGCGTGCCCGTCACCGCCTCGCTCAAACCACTCTATGACCCCGACAGCAGCCGTATTCGCGCCTAAATCCACCAAGATCACCAGAATGCAGCGCTGCGGATTGCCCCGCAGCGCTGCAATCGTTATCTAGCCCCCGAACGAGAGATTTCGCCCGAAGGAGCGCACCATGGCTGCCTATCAATACGTCTATCACATGTCCGGAGTGTCCAAGACCTACCCCGGTGGCAAGAAGTGCTTTGAGAATATCCACCTCAACTTCCTCCCCGGCGTGAAGATCGGTGTCGTCGGCGTCAACGGCGCGGGTAAATCGACCCTGCTCAAGATCATGGCAGGCTGGGACAAGGATTTCCAAGGCGAGGCTTGGCACGCCGAAGGCGCGCGCGTGGGCTACCTGCCGCAGGAACCCGAGCTTGATGCCTCCCTCGATGTGCGCGGCAACGTCATGCTGGGCGTGGCCAAGAAAAAGGCCGTGCTCGACCGCTACAACGAACTGGCGATGAACTATTCCGACGAAACCGCCGATGAAATGGCCCAACTCCAAGACCAGATCGACGCCGAGAACCTCTGGGATCTCGACAGCCAAGTCGATGTCTCGATGGAAGCGCTGCGCTGCCCCCCCGACGAGGCCGATGTTACCTCGCTTTCCGGCGGCGAGAAACGCCGCGTGGCGCTGTGCAAGCTGCTGCTCGAAGCCCCCGACATGCTGCTCCTCGACGAACCGACCAACCACCTCGACGCCGAAACCATCGCATGGCTCCAGCAACACCTGATCGACTACAAGGGCACGATCTTGATCGTCACCCACGACCGTTACTTCCTCGACTCGATCACCGGCTGGATTCTCGAACTCGATCGCGGCCGCGGCCTGCCCTATGAGGGCAACTATTCCTCTTGGCTCGAACAAAAAGCCAAGCGCCTCGATCAAGAGGGCCGCGAAGACAAGGCCAAGCAAAAGACCCTTGAGCGCGAACTCGACTGGATCCGTCAGGGCGCGAAGGCGCGTCAGGCCAAGCAAAAGGCGCGTATCAACGCCTATAATGAATTGGCCTCGCAATCCGAGCGCGAGAAACTCACCCGCGCCCAGATCATCATCCCCAATGGCCCGCGCCTCGGCACCAAGGTCATCGAAGTGGATGGCCTGAAGAAGGCGATGGGCGATAAACTCCTGATCGAAGACCTCACCTTCGCGCTGCCCCCCGGTGGCATCGTCGGTGTGATCGGCCCCAACGGCGCGGGTAAATCCACGCTGTTCAAAATGCTCACAGGTCAGGAAACACCTGACAATGGCGAAATCAGCTACGGCGATACGGTCAAACTTTCCTATGTCGACCAGTCGCGCGACGATCTCGACCCCAACGCCACGGTTTGGGAAGCGATTGCCGACAAGCAAGACATTATCAAACTTGGCGATGCCGAAGTGAACGCACGCGCCTATTGCTCTGCCTTCAACTTCAAAGGTGGCGACCAGCAGAAAAAAGTCTCGCTGCTTTCTGGCGGTGAGCGCAACCGCGTTCACATGGCTCGCCTCCTGCGGGCTGGCGGCAACGTGCTGCTCCTTGACGAACCCACCAACGACCTCGACGTTGAAACTCTGCGCGCCCTCGAAGACGCGCTGATGGATTTCGCGGGCTGCGCTGTGGTCATCTCCCACGATCGTTTCTTCCTCGACCGGATCTGTACCCATATCCTCGCCTTTGAAGGCGACGCACATGTGGAATGGTTCGAGGGCGACTTCACCATGTATGAAGAAGATAAAAAGCGCCGCCTTGGCCCCGATGCGCTGGAGCCAAAGCGGATCAAGTACAAAAAGTTCACCCGCTAAGACCTTACGAATTGCCAAACGGCGCGCGCGCCGAAGGCTTATCGATCAAACCCGCTCAGGCATGCTTGAGCGGGTTTTTTGTTGTTTGAAAAAAATTTGCGATGCTGACCCGACCCTGCGGACGGGAATACGTCATGACGCAAGCCAGACACCAACCAGACGCAAACCAGACCTGTTGCGTCTTGTGTCTCGCCTCGGCGCGCGCCCCGTTTAGACTTGCCACGGCCAAAACGCTTGGCCTTTGCTTGCCATTTGTCACTGTCCTGCCCTTGCCCCACAAGCCTTCGTATGTGAGAACGCAAAGCAAGGCAGATATAGCGGTTCCAGATACAAATGCAGGCAAAACCCCTTCTACGGGACATCTTTGGATTCGACAGCTTTCGTCCGGGTCAGGAAGAGATCGTCTCTGCCGTTGCCTCTGGCTCAAACGTGCTGGCCATCATGCCAACTGGCGGTGGAAAATCCCTTTGTTTTCAATTGCCTGCCCTCATGCGCGGCGGGATCACCCTTGTGGTCTCCCCCTTGATCGCCTTGATGCGCGACCAAGTCCGCTCCCTGCGCGAAGTCGGCGTCGAGGCCCACGCCCTGACCTCTGGAAACACGGCCGAAGAAACAGAGTCCGTCTGGCAGGCGCTTGCAGATAACACGCTGAAACTACTATATATTGCGCCCGAGCGTCTGGCATCACAAGGCACGCTACCCATGCTCCGCCGCGCTGGCGTCTCCCTCATCGCGGTCGACGAGGCCCATTGCGTCAGCCAATGGGGCCACGATTTTCGTCCGGATTATTTGCGGATTGGCGAATTACGCACCGCCCTTGATGTGCCCCTCGCCGCCTTCACCGCGACCGCGGATGCCGAGACACAAGAAGAAATCGTTCAAAAACTCTTTGGAAATCAACGTCCTCAGGTCTTTCTGCGCGGTTTTGATCGCCCCAATATCCGCCTCGCCTTTCAGCCCAAGGACCAGCCCCGCGCCCAAATTCTCAGCTTTGCTGCTGCACGCAAAGGGCAGTCCGGCATCGTCTATTGCGGCACACGCGCCAAAACAGAGAGCCTAGCAAAGGCCATCCAAGATGCAGGCCACCCCGCCCTTTACTATCACGGCGGCATGGACGCCGACCCCCGCCGCGACGCCGAAGCCCGTTTCCAGCGCGAAGATGGGTTAATTGTCTGCGCCACGGTGGCCTTCGGAATGGGCATCGACAAACCAGATATACGCTGGGTCGCCCATGCCGACCTGCCAAAATCCATCGAAGCCTATTACCAAGAAATCGGCCGCGCCGGCCGCGACGGCGCGCCGGCCGACACGCTCACGCTCTATGGTCCCGACGACATTCGCTTCCGCCGGACGCAAATTGACGAAGGCCTTGCCCCACCAGAACGCCGCCATGCGGATCACGGGCGCCTGAATGCCCTGCTTGGGCTGGCAGAGGCCCTAAAGTGCCGTCGCCAAACGCTTTTGGGATATTTCGGGGAAACATCCGAGCCTTGTGGCAATTGCGATCTGTGCGAGACCCCGCCAGATATCTTCGACGCAACCACTCCGGTTCGCATGGCGCTCTCGGCGATATTGCGAACCGATGAGCGGTTCGGAGCTGGGCATGTCATCGATATCCTGATCGGCAATGCCACCGACAAAGTTCGCGAGCGCGGCCATGATGCGTTGCCAACATTCGCCGTGGGTCGAGACTGGAGCAAGCCGCAATGGGGCGCGATTTTCCGTCAGATGCTCGGCCATGATTTGATCCGCCCGGACGCCACCCGGCATGGCGCATTGGTTATGACAGCCGCTGCTGTACCCATTCTTAAAGGTGAGGCCAGCATCTCGCTGCGAAAAGACGCGCTGCAAAGGCCAGAACGTCGTCCCGCAGTGCGAATGCTGGTCAGCGAAGAAGACGCCCCCCTCCTCTCCGCCCTCAAAGCCAAGCGCCGGGCCTTGGCCGAAGCCGCAGGTGTGCCCGCCTATGTGATCTTCACCGACAAAACGTTAATAGAGATGGCCGAGACCCGCCCGCTGTCCCTAGACGCCATGGCCCATATATCGGGGGTCGGCGCCAAAAAGCTCGACCGCTATGGCCAAATTTTTCTGGAAACCATCCAAGGCCCCTCCCCCACCCCGCGCCCCGCGAGGCAGAAGCTGGCTGGGCGCAACGAAGGCTCGCTTTACGACCAACTCCTTGCGAAACAAGCGCAATTGGCACGCGGAGAAGATGGGGCCGACAAGCCGATGTCTTGTCCCGCTCCCCTTTTGGCAAAAGTAGCTCAACTCAAGCCGCGCTCTCAAACCGACATGGTGCGGGTCTTGGGAGAAAAGCGTGCAGAGCGATTTGGTGCAGCTTTTCTGGAAATACTGATCCATTCGTCCTAATTCCTTTTCAAAGAGAGGAAAGCCTATGCTCGTTGTCGTATCGCCTGCCAAGAAGCTGGATGAGGCCGCTGACCACCGTGACACAACTGTTCCAGAGTTCGCGGCCGACGCCGCAGCATTGGCTGAGATCGCGCGCGGCCTTGATGCAAAATCGCTTGGGAAGCTGATGGATATCTCTCCGAAGCTTGCAGAGCTGAACGTCGCGCGCTTTGCGGCATTCGGTCAACAGCCACAAAAGGCGGCCCTGTTTTCCTTTGCCGGGGATACCTATCAGGGTCTTGATGCCCAATCGCTGGATCAAGATGCACTGGATTGGGCGCAAAATCATCTTGGCATTCTTTCTGGACTTTATGGTGTGTTGCGGCCTTTCGATGCGATCGAGCCATATCGGCTGGAAATGGGCAGTCGGCTTAACACGCCGCGCGGTGCGTCGCTTTATCAGTGGTGGGGCGCGCGGGTGACAGATGCGCTGAACGTTCGCGCAAAGGCAGTGGGGGCAAAAGCCCTCGTGAACTGTGCAAGCCAAGAGTATTTTGGCGCCGTTCAACCAGACAAGCTACACGTCCCGGTAATCACGCCAGTGTTTCAGGACGAAAAAGACGGAGAGTTCCGGATCATAAGCTTCCATGCAAAGCGCGCACGCGGTGCAATGGCCCGCTTTATTATGGAGCGGCGGATCGTAGATATTGACGGGTTGAAGGACTTTGAAACAGGAGGCTACCGCTTCCATTCTTCTACTAACGATTCGAATTTGATGTATTTTAGACGATAAGAACCACTGGGACAAAATATATCCTTTTGGATATTATTTCCTTTAAAATTATTTTTGATTAGACTTTTGCATATATAACATCAGAAATTCCAATTTCGTTAGCGATCCCTTCGCGCCAGTTTTAATCCAAACTTTCGGTCTGATTAAATATCCTTATGGGTGTTTTCAGAACGCTTTGGTGTGCGCCGGGTTGCTGCACACCACTCACCCCATTTATTCTCTTTATAGGCGATGGACTGCATTCACGCTTCATCCATGAGATGCCAGTTTATACAAATGAGTGTGGCAATGGTTGGCATGAATTTTGAATAATCGCTCAAAGAACTGTGCAAGTGACAAAGGTGGGGACCAAGATGTCGACAATCAATTGCAGAAACACCGAGTGACTTTCTGGAGTGCATTGCGGTGATAGAAGGCCCGCGAAACACCCCTAAGACTTTGAATATGCAGTGACAATAGCGGAACACCGCGGACTATGAGTCCGCGACCCTAGAGGTATTTCCCAGTCACAGAGCATTCCTCAAGGAAAATTCCATATCGCAGAACTTTCTGGTTCTGCGAGCGTAGGAGATATGTCGTGACGCAGAACGTGATCACTGATTTTGAAATTGGAAATGAAATCAAATCTGGTCTTTTTGGTGGCAACTTTCTTTTCCACAAAAATGACATCGGTGAATTAGGGAATTTCGACGAGGCTGTTCAAACCCTAGGGATCGAGGGCTTGCGCTATCCTGGTGGTGCGATTTCCGAAGTCCTGTTTGATATAAAAAACCCAGATGCACGGATTGCGATTGATCCCGTGTCTGGCGACGAAGTGGAAGTTGTTCCGATCTCAGATTTTCTCGCCTTTGCAGCCGAAGTTGGCAGCGGCGTAACAATCGTGGTGCCGACCCGACATTACCTATCACTGGAAACAGACGCCTTGGGCGACCGTTTTGCCGAAGTAGACGAAAGCGCGCTCCGAACTTTCGCTACGGACGTGATGGAAGGCAAATACGGCCATGCAAAGATTGACGCCTTCGAGGTGGGCAATGAATATTGGGGCGTGGGTGACTTCGACCAAGGGTCGATGTCCTCGCTCGAATATGGTCGCGTTGCATCGGAAATGACGCGCATATTGGACGATGCACTGGGCGCAGCAGATACGGATCAAGATCCGAGTATCGTCGTGCAAATTGGCCTCAATCATCGGGACGCAAACCTGCGCGAAGACTATATCGCGCATCTGACTGGTGCCGAGAAGTTGGCGGCGATTGAGTCAGATTACGGGATCGAGCTTGGGAGAGATTATATTTTCAAGAGCGATGATCTGGATTGGGCTCGTATCGCCAACAAGATTATCATCAACGAGTTCGAAGCACTTGATGTGGTTGGGAAGGTGGATGGCATCTCGGCCCATGTCTACTCGCGTGCACCTGAGGATGAAGGCAGCCGCTACCGTCACTTCGATACAATCGAAAAAAGCTGGGGTAAAACGGGCAATGATGTTGAGCTGTGGATCACCGAATGGAACCAAAAAGCAGTAACAAACCATTTCGACGCCAAGAATGACTTCGGCCTCAAGGCGTCGGGCGAGTTGATCGATCTGGTTGGTGTCTTTGGGCAAGAAGGTGTGACGGGAGCACATATCTGGGCAATTCAACACAACACCAAGACCGCGCTCACCGATCTGCAAACCAGCCCCGACGCGGAAGTCTCGACCAACGCGACCGGAGAAATGTTCAAAATGATGCAGGAGAACTTGATCGGCACGCGTCTGGTAGACATGGACCTGAGCGCCGATCGCCCTGTTGCGTTTCAGGGCATGGGATATGAATTCCACGGATTTGCCTCTGAGACCAAATTCGTGGGCTATTTTTCATCGACCTCGGAGACGGAAGTAGATGTCGATCTCTCGCTACAAGGGATCGCGACGGGCTGGGAATCTGCCTCGATCACGCGTCTTGGCGTCGAAGAGGGCTGCAATCCGGGCGACCCGCGCTCGCCGCTGACGTTGAACAATGAAGACCCTCACACCTCGCTTGAGGATGGCGAAATCATCACCTGTCTTGCGCCGTTTGAAATCTTGCAAGTCGTTTTGGAGAACCCGAACTTTACACCGGAGATGAAGGCGGCGCTGACATTTTCTGGGCAAGGGGAGCCTATGCTGGTTGCAGAGGACGAAGAGTTTGAAGTCCTCGATATCGATGAAAGCTTGGACACAGCTGCCAATACGCAAGCGCCTGCGGCCGCACCTGTGCTTTTTGCTGTGCCTATGAACTTTGATCTGGCGGACGCTGACGGGGTTGACCTCTTGATGCAAGCAACGGCAACCACCCTAGAAGAGGCACCGCAACTCGAAGAAGCCGCTCCAGAAGAAGCTGAAAGCTCGGAGTCGGGCGGCGGCGGCGGCCTTGAGGGGATGCTCGGCTTACTCCTTCTGCCACTTCTTGCCGTTTTGGGGATGGGTTGAGAGGACGCCGCGGCGTCCTCTCGCGCACAGTCTTATGCACCATGCGGGCGCAGTAATTCACGGCTGATGATATGGCGCTGGATCTCGGAGGTCCCCTCCCAGATCCGCTCGACCCGCGCATCGCGCCAGATCCGTTCCAGAGGCAATTCATCCATCAAGCCCATACCGCCGTGGATCTGAATGGCCTCATCTGCGATCATCGCCAAGACTTCGGACGCCTTGAGCTTTGCCATAGCCATATCTGCATCGGTGACAGTGCCCGCTTCAAACTTCCACGCAGCCTCCCAAGTCAGCAGGTTCGCAGCCTTCAACTCCATGGCCATATCGGCCAGCTTAAAGCTAACACCTTGGAATTTGCCGATCTGTTGCCCGAACTGCTTTCGTGTCGCAGCATATTCGATGGACAGGGCAAGCGCACGGTCGGCCCGTCCAAGGCAGGTGGAGGCCACTTGTAACCGTGTCGCACCCAGCCATTGATTGGCCACTTCAAAACCCTTGTGCACTTCGCCCAAGACCGACGATGCAGGCAAGCGCACATCGTCAAATTCCAAGACCGCATTCGTGTAGCCCCGATGGCTCACATTGCGATAGCCATCGCGGACGGTAAAACCCGGTGTGCCCTTGTCGACGAAAAACGCCGTGATGCGCTTTTTCTTTCCACGCGGAGTGTCTTCTTCACCAGTCGCCATGAAGACAATCGCAAAGCCCGCGATATCTGCATGGCTGATAAAATGCTTGGTGCCGTTAAGCACCCAATCGCCTCCGTCAGGTCGCGCCGATGCCGTCATGCCGCGCAAATCCGACCCCGCGCCCGGCTCGGTCATGGCCAAACAATCCCATGTTTCACCCCGGATGCAGGGATAGAGGTATTTCTCTTTTTGCTCCTCGGTGCCTGCGAGCAAAATATTTGAAGGGCGCGCAACGCAGGTCCAATGCAAGGCATAATTGGCGCGGCCGAGTTCGCGTTCGTAAAGAAGCCAAGACAGCGTATCGAGCCCTGCACCGCCCACCTCTTCGGGCATATTTGCCGCGTAAAGCCCGGCGGCGCGGGCTTTGGTTTGTAGCTCGCGGATCAGATCCATCCGCAAATGGCCCGTGCGCTCCACCTCGGCTTCATGCGGATAAAGTTCCTTCTCGACGAAGGCGCGGGTGGTATCGACGATCATCTGCTGTTCTTCGGTCAGCGCGAAATGCATGGGCAGTCAGTCCTTATTGGGCATAGTTGGAGCTTTCCTCATCGAGGATGGCTTTCAGTTCGGTCAGATGGCGCGTGTCTTGATCTGGGTATTCCTCCAGCTCGCGCGCGGTTTTCTCGGCAATCTCATGGGAAAGCACGCGCAAGGGACGGCCCGTTTGCAACGCCCGAATATAGGTTTCGGCAGCGCGCTCAAAATAAAACAACCGATTGAACGTTTCGGCCACGGTAGCCCCCACAATCATCACTCCATGATTGCCCATAATCACAACCTTCTTTTTGGGGTCGGTCATCATGGATGCAATACGTTCTCCCTCGGCTTCAAAAGCCAATCCGCCATAGCTGGAATCGATGATTGTGCGGTTGTAGAAGGTGGCACTGTTTTGATCGATTGGCGGCAATGTGCTGTCGGCAAGGCTTGCCAACACGGTGGCGTGGATCGAATGCACATGCATCGCGCAGCGTGCCCATGGGACATGACGATGGATTGCTCCGTGCAAGCCCCAAGCCGTGGGATCAGGCGCGTTTGGTTGATCGAGCGTTGCAGGATCGGTTGCGTCAATCTCGATCAGATCTGACGCACGGATACGGGCGAAATGCATCTGATTGGGGTTCATCAAGAACCGGGTGCCCGCCTCGTTGACGGCCAGACTAAAATGGTTTGCAACGGCCTCGTGCATATTGAGCCGGGCGGTCCAGCGAAACGCAGCGGCGAGATCGACCCGATCTTCGCGAAAATTTTGGTTGGAAATGGTCATTTCTCTCTCCCTCTTCCCACCAGTCTCGGCGGGTGCGTGTCGGGGGTCTTGCCTGAATGCGACTCTCTGGCCTTGAAAGCCTGCCTTGAGGCGAAGAGAGTGGGAATAGGAAATCAACGAGGCGCGCCCAATGGAAAGACCGACTTTGTCCCCGAACGCAGGCGCAGCTCAAGCGTTTAATTCCGCTGAAGCAGCGGTCGCGCATCTCTTGACCCTTTATCAAGAAGCGACACGGTTCTTGGCGGAGGCTTTAGGCAAAGCCTTGCGCGATGGCCCGCCCGACAACCGCTTTCGCGCCTTTTATCCAGAGGTCCGACTTGAAACCACCAGCTATGCCAAGGTGGATAGCCGACTGAGTTTTGGACATGTGGCAGCGCCCGGTGTCTATGCATCGACGATCACGCGGCCAGATCTTTTTCGCAACTACCTGATCCAACAGATTGGTTTGTTGATCGAAAATCACGGTGTTGCCGTAAAGGTCGGGCCATCGAAGACACCCATGCCGTTGCATTTTGCCGTCTCGGCCGCCGAAGCGGGGCTAGTGCCACAAGAAGGGGCCGCAGAATTCACTCTGCGCGACTATTTCGATGTGCCGGACCTGACGACCACAAATGATGACATTGTGAACGGCACCTATGTGGCCAGCGACGGCGTGGCGCCACTGGCCCCCTTTACCGCGCAGCGTGTTGATTATTCGCTGGCGCGACTGGCTCATTACACGGCGACCGATCCGGAGCACTTTCAGAACTTTGTTCTTTTCACCAATTACCAATTCTACGTCAGCGAGTTTGAAGCCTATGCGCGGCGCATGTTGGCCGATCCAGCCTCGGGCTATAGCGCCTTTGTCTCGACCCATAACCACGTTCTCACCGATGCGGAGGGGAATATTCCCTTGACGGCGAAGATGCCGCAAATGCCAGCCTATCACCTCAAGCGGGCTGATGGTCAGGGGATTACCTTGGTCAATATCGGGGTGGGCCCATCAAATGCGAAAACTGCGACGGATCATATCGCAGTTCTGCGCCCTCATGCATGGCTGATGGTCGGGCATTGTGCCGGGTTGAGAAGCTCGCAATCCTTGGGGGATTTCGTTCTGGGTCACGCCTATTTGCGCGAAGACAAAGTGCTTGATGACGATTTGCCGGTTTGGGTGCCTGTGCCTGCACTGGCGGAAATTCAAATCGCTTTGGAGCGGGCTGTGGCTTCGGTGACAGAGCTGGAAGGATTTGATCTCAAGCGGATTATGCGGACCGGGACCGTGGCCAGTGTGGACAATCGCAATTGGGAATTGCGCGATCAGACTGGCCCTGTGCAACGCTTAAGCCAATCCCGGGCTGTGGCATTGGATATGGAAAGTGCGACGATTGCCGCGAATGGCTTTCGGTTCCGCGTCCCCTATGGCACGCTTTTGTGCGTCTCCGACAAGCCCCTACATGGCGAGTTGAAGCTGCCGGGGATGGCGTCAGAGTTCTATAAAACGCAGGTTTCCCGCCATTTGATGATCGGAATCCGGGCAATGGAGCATCTTCGTACAATGCCGCTTGAACGGCTCCACAGTCGTAAATTGCGCTCTTTTGAGGAGACAGCCTTCCTTTGACGTCGGAGAAATATCCGAAAACCCCGTAAAAACTGCTAGTTTTAGCCCCTTTGACCGCCACTAATCGTTGTGTTGAGTCGCAATATCCCGTTAAATGTGCGGCGTGAGGCCCCAAATCGGGCAATGAAGGAGAGAGAACATGGCAAAACCCATGACAAAGACCCAACTCGTCGCCGCTGTTGCCGAAGCAATGGGCGGAGAGAAAAAAGCAGCAGGCGCCGCAATCGACGCAATCGTTGCTGTAATCACTAAAGAAGTCGCTGATGGCGGCGCTGTGACGCTTCCGGGCGTTGGCAAGATCTATTGCCGCGAGCGCCCCGAGCGTATGGTTCGCAACCCGGCCACGGGTGAGACTCAAAAGAAAGCTGCGGACAAGGTTGTGAAAGTCACGATCGCCAAGGCTCTCAAGGACAGCGTTAACGGCTGATCTCGCGTTTTCCCATCTTGGGAAACTCGCAAAGGCCACCCCTTGGGTGGCCTTATGCATTCCGGGATATCGTATTTTTGGACGTATGATTTGCGTCTGTTTTGCGTATGGGTTGCGTCATGACGCAAACCCAACTGTCGGGTCAGCTTTGCCGCTGGACGCGCCCCGTGCGCGGGTTAAGGTGAGCAGACTGGGAGAGGATGCACACCGATGAACCTGCGCGCGATTTTGATGGGTCTGGCCTTTGTGCTGATGTGGTCCTCGGCCTTCACCTCGGCACGGGTGATCGTGGCCTATGCGCCGCCCATGGCATCGCTGGCTCTGCGGTTTTTGATATCCGGCGGCTTGGGAGTGCTGATCGCACTTTGGCTTGGGCAGAACTTTCGGCTGACCAAGGCGCAATGGAAAGCGACAATCATTTTCGGTGTCTGTCAGAACGCGCTCTATCTCGGACTGAACTTCATTGCGATGCAGACGGTAGAAGCAGGGCTGGCTTCAATCATCGCCTCGTCCATGCCGCTTATGGTGGGGCTCGCGGGATGGGTGGTCTTTCGCGAGCGGCTGCCACGGCTGGGCGTTGCCGGGCTGGTCATGGGATTTCTCGGGGTTGGGCTTATTATGGGTGCGCGACTGGAAGGCGGGGTCGACCTTTACGGCCTCGGCCTTTGCTTGGTCGCTTCAATTGCATTGACAGTCGCGACTTTGTCCGTGCGTGGCGCCTCGTCAGGCGGCAATGTGATGATGATTGTGGGCTTGCAGATGTTCGTGGGGTCGGCCTGCCTTGCCGTCGCATCGGCACTTACCGAGACAATTGTGATTGATTGGAATTGGAAGCTGGTGGTGGCGTTTTTCTATACCACGCTGGTCCCCGGATTGGCCGCAACTTGGGTGTGGTTTACCTTGGTGAATACCATCGGCGCGGTGAAAGCGGCGACGTTCCACTTTCTCAACCCATTTTTCGGCGTGGCGATTGCGGCAGCCTTTTTGGGCGAGAGCCTTGGCATGCTCGATGTTTTGGGCGTGGCCATCATTGCGGCAGGGATTTTGGCCGTGCAGGTTTCGAAACAAAAACCCACAGCCACGTGAACACGCGTTAACACATCGTTTGATGACCCGGATAATAGGGCCGGGTAACGCTGGGCCATGGAACCCATTCTTGCCTATTTCGCGGGCCTGCTGACGCTCATCAATCCTTGCGTTCTGCCGGTGCTGCCCATTGTCCTTGCGGGTGCTTTGCAAGCAGGCCGGGCCGGGCCGCTCTATTTGGCTGCGGGCATGGCGGTATCCTTCATTGGTTTGGGATTTACCGTAGCAAGCTTTGGCTTTGCTTTGGGCATCGACGAAGACACCGTCGCACGGGCAGGCGCGGTCTTGATGGTGATTTTCGGGGCAGTCCTTTTGGTGCCACAGGCATCGGCACGGTTTTCGACCGTGACCAGTGGATTCGCCGCCCGGATCGATGTGGAGGCATCGCGCGTCGATGGCGCGCATCTGCGTGGGCAATTTCTGGGTGGTTTGCTTTTGGGTGCGGTTTGGAGCCCTTGCATAGGCCCGACATTAGGAGCTGCGATTTCGTTGGCAGCACAGGGTGAAAGCCTTGGTTGGGTTTTCCTTATCATGACAGCTTTTGCCGCAGGTGTTGCGACACTGATCCTAGGGCTTGGCTATGGCGCACGCGGCGTGATCGGGCGCAACAAGGCCCGGATGCAGCGGCTGGCGGAAATCTCGCGGCCCCTGATGGGGATCATCTTTATCGCAGTCGGCAGCGCATTGCTGTTCCGGCTGCATCACATCGCGGAAGCGTGGCTTATCGAGGCGCTTCCTGCATGGCTCATCACTTTGTCTGTGTCTCTTTAAGGAGTTTTCTGATGCAAAGACGCGCGTTTATTGCCCTTGCCACTGCTGCGCTGGCAGTCCCCATGTCCGGGGCGTATGCAGCGACTAAAGGGCTCGATTATCAGCCAGAGCTATTGCAGGCGCGATTGGCCGCAGGCGAAGTGGTGTTCCTTGATTTCAAGGCAAGCTGGTGTTCGACTTGCAAAGCGCAAGAGCAGGTCATTGATGCCCTCAAGGCCGCCAACCCGGACTATGCCGCCAAAATCACATTCATCAATGTCGATTGGGACCAATGGGGCAAATCCGCGATTGTGAAAGACATGAAAATTCCACGCCGCTCGACTTTGGTGGCGCTGAAAGGGAACGCGGAAATCGGGCGCATCGTGGCAGGCACTGGTCAAGCCGAGATCAAGGCGCTGATGGATAAGGCGCTTCAAGCGGCCGTTTGAAGCCACCATAGAAGCGCCGTGACCGTGACCACGGAGCCGATATTCGCCCAAAGCATGGCGAGGGAGGCGACGCCTTCTTCGCCAGTGCCTTGCACCAAAACAGTATAGAGCGACAACATCGGCAGCGCCGCCGAAAGGATCATCGCAACCTGCAAAGCAGGCGCCAACGCCAGCACTGGGATTGATAGCACTGCAATCGCGATCAGCGGATGCACGATGAGCTTTCCGACGGTGATTTGTCCGGCAAGCCCGCGATTGCCGCGCAGCGGCAGGCCCACGAGAGCGCCGCCGACGCAAAACAGCGCCACCGCCGACGCAGAGGCCCCGACAAAGTCCAAGAGGCGTTGCAGGGCCTGTGGCGGGTGCAGGCCAGCAAGCACCGCAAACAGGCCAAGCCAAAGCGCGATCACCATCGGGCGTTTCATCACGGCCAACACCGTACGCCCAAGCAGGCGAAGGGGGCTGGTCTGGCTGCCTTTGGCGCTTTCCAACAGGACAAGGCCGATGGGAACGAGCAGGAAATTTTCTACCAGAAAATTCATTGCCAGAACCGTGCCGGCGATCTCGGGGGAAATGAAGCTGAGCAAAGGAAAGCCAATGAAGGCAGAGTTGGGCGAATTGACACCGATCCATCCAACAGCTTGGCGGGCCCGCCCTTCTCCTTGCGCGGAGAGCACGACAAGGGCAATTGCGCCGGTTATCAGGCCGATCAACGCATAGGCAGCCAGATAGGGCAGATTGAACACATCCGAGAGGTCGCGCGTGGCGACCGTATTAAACAGCATAGCCGGGAAGGCGATATTGAGGACGTATTTTCCCAGCGTGCGGATTTCTGCCTGATCAAAAAGCCCCTTCAAGACGACGACATAGGCAAGGCCCATCACCGCGAAAACTGGGAATATAATAGAAAGAACGGTGAGCATTCAGCCGATATGTCCCCGCGTTTCACCGACCGCACCGCCAACATGGCCACGATTGAGCAAGAGGTGATCAAGGATCACACAGGCCATCATCGCCTCGCCCACGGGCACAGCGCGGATACCAACGCAAGGGTCATGACGGCCTTTGGTGATGATCTCGGAGTCGGTGCCGGATTTGGTGATGGTTTGGCGGGTTTTCAGGATCGACGAGGTTGGCTTCACCGCGAAACGGACCACGACGTCTTGGCCTGTCGATATACCGCCCAAGATGCCGCCCGCGTGGTTGGAGTGATAGACCGGACCATTTGGCCCCATGGTGATCTCGTCGGCATTCTCTTCGCCAGTGAGGCAGGCCGCATTCATACCTTCCCCGATTTCGACGCCCTTGACCGCGTTGATCGACATCATGGCTGCGGCGAGGTCGGTGTCGAGTTTGCCGTAAATCGGTGCGCCCAGTCCCGCCGGGACATTGCGTGCCACCACTTCGATCACGGCACCAACGGAATTGCCGGATTTGCGGAGCGCGTCCATATAGTCGGCCCATTCCACGGCGGCAGTGGCGTCGGGGCACCAGAAGGGGTTTTGCCCGATCTGCCCCCAATCGAAGCGGGCACGATCAAATTGATGCGTGCCGATCTGCACCATGTAGCCCGTGATTTCGATTTCGGGTGCGAGCACGCCAAGGGCGGCCCGGGCAATACCACCTGCCGCGACGCGCGCTGCTGTTTCTCGGGCCGAAGACCGCCCCCCACCCCGGGGGTCGCGGATCCCGTATTTCTGCCAATAGGTGATATCGGCATGACCGGGACGAAATTTTTCGGCGATCTCGCTATAATCTTTGGAACGCTGATCGGTATTTTCGATCATCAACTGCAACGGAGTGCCCGTGGTTTGGCCTTCATAGGTGCCGGATAGAATCCGCACGAGGTCTTCTTCGCGACGCTGTGTTGTATAGCGGTTCTGACCGGGTTTGCGCTTGTCCATCCAGACTTGCAATGCAGCTTCCGACACTGGGATACCCGGTGGCACACCATCGACCGTTGCCCCAAGCGCAGGACCGTGGCTTTCGCCCCAAGTGGTGACGCGGAAGAGGTGGCCAAAAGTGTTGAACGACATGGGCGGTCTCCTTTGGCCCTTGCTTTACGACACTGACGCAGAGGGGGGAACCAGAAATTGCCGCGAGCATGGCGCGATCCGAAAGAGCGCGCAATTTCTTGGCCAAGGCTTGCGATCCCGCACAACACGGCTATGTTCGGTTTTACCTCGGGGTGCTCTGGTGACAGGGCTGAGATGCGAAAGCGAACCCGTTGAACCTGAACCGGTTAGAACCGGCGGAGGGAAGGTGTGGATGGATCAACCTCCAGACTTGCCCCCCGCGAGCAATGGAGGATGACATGAAATATCTTGCACTTGTTCCGGGCCTTTTCGCAGCGAGTATCGCTGTGGCGGAGCAACCCGTTTTGACAGTGTTGACCTATGACAGTTTTGTCTCGGATTGGGGCCCCGGCCCCGCTGTGGAGGCGGCTTTTGAAGCGGAATGCGGCTGTGACCTCAAATTTGTCAGCGCAGGCGATGGCGCGGCAGTTCTGTCGCGGCTGAAAATGGAAGGCACCCGGTCAGAGGCCGATGTGGTGCTCGGGCTCGACACCAACCTGACTGCTGAGGCCAAGGCGACCGGGCTTTTTGCGGCACATGGGCAGGCGCCCGACCTGACATTGCCAGTGGCTTGGGACGACGATACGTTTTTGCCCTTTGATTGGGGGTGGTTCGCCTTTGTTGGCCTTGCGGGCACTGAGTATCCCAAGGATTTCAAAGCGCTGGCTGCAAGCGATTTAAAAGTGGTTATTCAAGATCCCCGATCTTCCACACCCGGATTGGGGCTGTTGATGTGGGTCAAGGCCGCCTATGGCGACGAGGCTGGCGCGATTTGGGCTGAACTGGCCGATAACATCGTAACCGTTACACCCGGTTGGTCAGAAGCGTATGGGCTGTTTCTAGAGGGAGAGGCGGATCTCGTGCTCTCCTATACGACTTCCCCAGCCTACCACCTGATTGCCGAAGAAGACGCGGGCAAAGTGGCGCTGCCATTTGATGAGGGGCATTACCTACAGGTGGAAGTGGCAGGAAAATTGGCGGGCAGCGATCAGCCCGTTCTGGCAGATCAGTTCTTAAACTTCATGCTATCGCGGGCCTTCCAAGAGGTCATCCCCACGACAAACTGGATGTATCCGGCCACAGCATTGGAATTGCCCAAAGGATTTGAAACCTTGATCCAGCCCACGAAAACCCTGCTTTTGTCGGCTGAGGCCGCGCAGGCGGCGCGAGAGAGCGCGTTGGAAGAATGGCGCGCCGCGCTGTCGCGCTAACGCCGGATTGGACCGGATGGCTTGCCGCAACCTTGGTTGCGGTGAGCTTTTTTGCGCCTTTGGGTGCGGTGGTTTGGCGCGCTGGCAGTGGCGCGCCTGTCGCTGGTGACTGGGCAGCGCTGTGGTTCACCTTGGGCCAAGCGCTGCTTTCCACTCTGCTGAGTGTCTGTTTGGCGGTTCCTGTTGCGCGGGCTTTGGCGCGGCGGAGGTTCACCGGACGCGCGACGCTGATCACCTTGCTTGGGGCGCCTTTCTTGTTGCCCGTATTGGTGGCCGTGCTGGGGCTTTTGACGGTGTTTGGCCGCAATGGCGTTGTCAACGCAGGGTTGGCGGCGATGGGCCTGCCGGGATTTTCGATCTACGGGTTGCAAGGCGTGGTCTTGGCGCATGTGTTTTTCAACTTGCCGCTCGCGGTGCGAATTATACTGCAAGGCTGGCAAAGCCTGCCTGCCGAACGGTTTCGCATGGCAGAGAGCCTTGGCCTGAGCGGCATGGGGTTCTGGCGCCATGTTGAAGCCCCGATGTTGCGGCAAGTGGTGCCGGGGGCAGCGCTGTTGATTTTTGCGCTGTGCCTGACAAGTTTTGCAGTCGCGCTGATCTTGGGGGGCGGGCCCCGCGCAACGACATTGGAATTGGCGATTTATCAAGCGTTTCGCTTCGATTTCACGCCGGGGCGCGCAGCGGTCTTGGCAGTGATGCAATTGGCACTGGTGTTGGGTGCCGGATTATTGGCGCGACGCTTTGCCGATACGGTTACGGGCGACGCGCTGCGTGGGCGCGTGGTGCAGCGCTGGGACCGGAGCGGTCAGGTTGGCGATACAGTATGGATCGGCGCGGCAGCGCTGTTCTTGTTGGCCCCGATGGCGGCGGTTGTCTGGAAAGGTGCGCCGGGGGTCATCGGATTGCCGACCCCGGTTTGCCAGGCCGCAGGGCTATCGCTGGGTGTAGCATTGGCCGCTACCGCGCTGACGATGGTGTTGGCTGTGGTCCTTGGGCTGGTCGCGGTGCGACACGCCCGTTTGGAGCTGGTGGTTTTGCCGGGAATTGCCCTGTCGCCATTGGTGTTGGGGACGGGGGCATTTCTGCTGATCCATCCAATAACGGCCCCGGAACGGCTGGCTTTGCCAGTAACCGTTTGGGCAAATACGCTGGCGGCGCTACCCTTTGCGGTGCGGCTGATTTTGCCTGTCTTGCGGCAAGCCCAAGCGGACCACGGGGCCTTGGCAGAAAGTCTGGGCGTCGGACCAAAGATATGGGGGCTGCGGATTTTGTGGCCACGCTTGCGGCGTCCTGCGGGGTTTGCGGCGGGACTGACAGCGGCCCTTTCTATGGGAGATTTAGGGGTGATTGCGCTTTTTGCAGACCCGGAGCGCGCCACACTGCCATTGCAGGTGATGCGATTGATGGGGAGCTACCGAACCGATGATGCGGCGGCGGCGGCGCTTTTGCTGTTTGCGCTGAGTTTGGGGCTGTTTTGGATGTTTGACCGGGGAGGTCGTGATGCTGACGCTTGAGGCTGTGGTGATTGCCTACCCCGATTTCCGACTTGAGGCGTCGTTTGTTGTGCCACAGGGCGCTGAGGTGGCCATTGTTGGACCGTCAGGCGCGGGGAAGTCCACTTTGTTGGCCGCCATTGCCGGGTTTGAGTCTGTCGCGTCAGGCCAAGTTCTATGGCAAGGGCGCGCGATCACTCAAAGCAGACCAGCGGCCCGGCCATTTTCAATGCTGTTTCAGGATAACAATCTGTTCCCGCATCTGACGGTGTTCGAGAATGTGGCGCTTGGGGCAAATCCGGGGTTGCGGCTGTCGGAAACGGACCGCGCGGCGGTGCATTCAGTCTTGGCGAAGGTGGGTTTGGCGGAGTTCGCCGCGCGCCGCCCGGCGGCCTTGTCAGGGGGGCAACAGGGAAGAGTTGCGATAGCGAGGGTGTTGTTGCAGCGTCGGGCATTGATCTTGCTTGATGAGCCATTTGCCGCACTTGGGCCCGCGTTGCGAGGCGAGATGCTGGATCTCGTCAGGCAAGTGGCGCGCGAGACAGGCGCAAGCGTGATGCTGGTCACGCATGACGTGGCCGAAGCCGCGCGGTTGCCAATGATGATCCTTGTGGCCGAGGCGCGCGCAGCCCCGCCACAAGACAGCGCCGAACTTCTGGCCAATCCGCCCCCTGCCCTTCGGGCGTGGATGGGCTGATAGAGCGCGAGAAGACAAAACGCCCGCTGATCGTGTCAGCGGGCGTTTGGGTGTTTTCAGGAAAACCGCGAATTAGGCGGTCTTCTTGCCTTTGTGGGGGGCCCAAAGCTTCTTGTTGGTCAGGTAGAGCAAGACCGACAGAACCGTGAGGAAGATCACAGCGATAAAGCCTGACTGCTTGCGCGCCATCATCTTGGGCTCGGCGGCCCACATCAGGAAGGCAGCGACGTCTTCGGCCATGTGATGCGCCGAGTTGTCATGCCCATCTGCATATTCCACAGCGCCGTCCGAAAGCGGAGGAGCCATGGCGATCATGCCGCCGGGGAAGGCTTTGTTTTCATAGAAGGTCGAACCTGCCATTTCGATTTCTTCGCCGGTGTAACCCGTCAGCAAGGAAACGATGTATTCCGGGCCGCCAGTACCTTTGAGGAACTGGTTGATGCCAAGGCCGTAGGGGCCATGGAAACCAGCGCGGGCTTTGGCCATCATCGACAAGTCGGGCGCATTGGAAAGGCCTGACATCGGGAAATGGTCCGCCGGGGTGCGCGGGCGGGTATCATCCAGCTCGGGGTCGAAAATATCGAGGTTCGCGGCATGTGCGCGGACCTGATCTTCCGGGATGCCCGGACCAGCTTCGTCCGACAGCGTCCGCAACGGCACATAGCGCAGGCCGTGGCAGGCAGAGCAGACTTCAGTGTAAACCTGAAGGCCGCGCTGAAGTTGGAACTGATCATAGGTTCCAAAGGGACCTTCGAAAGAGAAATCCACGTCATGGACATGGGCTTCGCTTCCAGCGGCCAAAGCAGCGCCCGAAAGGCTCAGGGCAGCCGCTGCGGTGATCGCAAAACGTTTCAGCATGGATCCTGTTCCTTTCTCACTCAGCCGCATGGGCTTTGGAGCCGTAATGAGCATTGAAATCTTCCTCGATCGTTGCCGGAGCAGGCAGCGGTTTTTCGATCACGCCGAGAATGGGCAGGATGACGAGGAAATAAGCGAACCAGTATGTCGAACCGATCAAAGAGATGGTCGAATACGGCGGTTCGGCGGGCATTGCGCCACACCACATCAGCACGACAAAGTCGACGGCAAGCAGCCAGAACCATGCCTTGAACATCGGGCGGTAGCGGCCCGAACGCACCGAGGAGGTGTCGAGCCATGGCACGACGAACATGACGGCGATGGCACCAAACATGGCGAGCACGCCGAAGAACTTGGCGTCGATAATGCCGCCCGTGATCCAGCTGGCGAACATCACGACCCATACGTCGGACGTGAAGGCGCGCAGAATTGCGTAGAATGGCAGGAAGTACCATTCAGGCACGATGTGTGCAGGCGTCGCGAGCGGATTTGCCTCGATGTAGTTATCGGGGTGGCCCAAGTAGTTCGGCATGAAGCCAACGATCGCGAAGAACACCAACAACACCAGAGCAAGGGCAAAGAGATCCTTGATGACGAAATAAGGCCAGAAGGGCAGCGTGTCTTTCGCCGCATCCGCCTTGGAGGTGCGCCGCACTTCCACGCCAGTCGGGTTGTTGTTGCCCGTGGTGTGGAAAGCCCAGATGTGCACAGCAACAAGCGCTGCAATCACGAAGGGCAACAGATAGTGCAACGAGAAGAAGCGATTGAGCGTGGCGTTATCGACTGCCGGACCACCCAAGAGCCATGTCTGGATCGATTCACCGATAAAGGGAATCGCACCGAAGAGGCCCGTGATAACCGTGGCACCCCAGAAGGACATCTGGCCCCAAGGCAGCACATACCCCATGAAGGCCGTTCCCATCATGGCAAGGTAAATCACCATGCCGATGATCCAGGTGACTTCGCGCGGGGCTTTGTACGACCCGTAGTAAAGACCGCGGAAAATGTGCAGATAGACGGCAAAGAAGAACAAGGACGCGCCATTTGAGTGCATGTAGCGCAGCATATGGCCGCCGTTCACGTTCCGCATGATATGCTCGACAGACGCGAAGGCCAGGTCAACGTGCGGGGTGTAGTGCATCACCAGCACAATGCCGGTAATGATCTGCAGCCCGAGGCAGAAAGCTAGAACGATGCCCCAGATCCACATCCAGTTGAGGTTCTTTGGGGTGGGAATCATCAATGTGTCGTAAGCGAGACCGAGAATGGGCAGACGCGAGTGAAGCCAGCGCTGGCCCCCCGTCTTCGGCTCGTAATGATCGTGCGGAATTCCGGACATGTGCGCGTTTCCTCAGCCGAGTTTAATGGTGGTTTCGTCTTCAAAGCCTGCAACCGGGATATCCAGGTTACGAGGCGCCGGTCCTTTGCGGATACGGCCAGACGTGTCGTAGTGAGAACCGTGGCAGGGGCAGAACCAGCCACCAAAGTCGCCAGCGCCGTTCCCCAAAGGCACACAGCCCAAGTGGGTGCAAACGCCCATCATCACCAGCCATTCGCCGTTTTCGTCGAGCGAGCGATTTTCGTCGCTCGCGTCGGCATCGGGCTTGTTGGCGTTTTCCGCTTTGGTATCAACCAGATCGGCGAGGGCAGTTGAGCGTGCAGCGTCAATCTCTTCTTGGGTGCGGCGGCGAATAAACACCGGCTTTCCAAGCCATTTCACGGTCAACTGGGTGCCAACCTCTACGCCCGACACATCCACGCGGATGGACGACAGCGCTTGAACGTCTGCCGAAGGGTTCATCTGGTTGACAAGGGGCCAAACGGCAGCGCCAGTGGCCACGGCACCTGCGCCAGCAGTGGCGTAGTAGAGGAAGTCTCTGCGGGTGCCTGCGTGATCTTCTGCGTGGGACACGAGGTTTTCTCCAATCTTCCGGCCGCAACGGGCCAATGCGCGTGCGGGCCGCGGTCCTTCCGCAGCCGCTCCGGGGGCTAACTAGCGGGTTGTGTCGCCTCCGTCCAGCGGACATTCGCGCGCAGGGGCGGCGAAAATTGACGCAGCCGAGGGCAGAAACGGGGCAGGAAGGCAACACATTCTATTAATGGAATTTGTTGTTCTTGCAAGCACGGGGTGTATCAGCGTAAGAAGAAGGCAGATTCCGTCCCCTTCCACAGGATAACACCGCATCATGTCTACTCGTTTCAAGGCATTTGTCATTGCCGCCGCAGCTCTCGTCGCAGCGCCCGCCGCAGCCGAGATGGAAATCAGCGTCTACACGGGCCACCAATCGCTGCCCCATAGCCGCCTCACCGGAAGCAACCCGGTCGTGGGAGCGTTTTCTCGCACGGTAAAATTGGATGGAAAATCTTTTGTAATGCCGCCCTATTACGGTGTGCGCGCCATGTGGTGGCGTGACAGCGGGCTCGGGTTTGGCGTGGAATATACGCATACCAAAGCCTATGCGCCCGATGCCGATAAGACAGCACTCGGGTTTACGCGGCTTGAATTCAGTGATGGCCATAACGTCATTACAGCAAACGTGGCAAAACGCTGGGCAAACAAGTGGGGTAAGTTGACGCCCTATGTTGGAGCGGGCATTGGCATTGCGATGCCGCATGTGGATGCGCTCGACACGGCTGGCAACAAGACCTTCGGCTTTCAATATGCGGGCCCAGCGATGCGGCTCACCGCGGGTGCGAAATACGATATCAATGATCGCTGGGCCACCTATGGTGAGTATCAGTTCACTGCCTCGCAGAACAATGTCGATTTGGCAGGTGGCGGCAATTTGAGCGCCCGACTGATCACCAATGCGTTCAACGTTGGTGTCATGATGAAATTCTGACCCCAAGCGGGTTTGAAACACAAAAGAGGCGGCCTTTGCGGGCCGCCTCTTTTGCTTTGGGGATGCCGCTTTCAAGCGCGATAGATGACCGGGAACCAATCCTCGCGCAGGCGCTGACCCGGCTGCATCTCATGGCCGGGATAGGGGGGCGAAGTGCGGCCCGGGCGCTCGACGTATCGCGCGTCATCCCCCACGAGACGCAGCGAAAAGGCGCGGCGGCGTGTTGTGGAGGTATTGCCGCGCGATCCGTGCAAGATATCGTAATTGAATGCCACGGCATCGCCCGGCTCCATCTGCCATTCCGCAATCGGCATGCCTTCGGCTTCGGGGTTTGGCACAGGCAGATAATCTTCAATATTGGGGAAGTAGGCCTCCTCCTTGACCCAGCGCATTGGCAGCACGGGCTTTTCCCATCGATGCGACCCCGGAACGCAGCGCAATGCGGCCTCTTTCACCGGATCAAGCGGCGACCAGAAGCTGACGGTTTGCTTGCCATTAACAAAGTAATAGGGCCCATCAGTGTGCCATGGCGTCGCCATAGAGGTGCCGGGCTCTTTCACCAGCACATGATCATGGAACATCTGCACCGATTGCGAACGCATGAGATCCGCCGCGACAGCAGCGGCGGGGCTTTCGTGGATGACCTGTTCAAACTCCGGGATACGGGGCCAGTTGCAATAATCGTCAAAAAAGCGCCCGCTCTCGCCTTCCTTTTTGTTCTCCGACGCATAGGGGCCCGGCTCGGATATATTGCGTTCGACACCCGCGCGCAGAGTCTCGACCCAATCCTTGAAGAGGCCACGCACAAGGACGACGCCGTCGCGTTGAAAGGTTTCGATGTCTTGCTCAGTGAGAAGCGGGTGGGTCATGGCAGGCTCCCTTGGGGGTTCGAGCGGTGGCTTTGCGCCAGACTAGTCGAGCGGGCGCGGGGTGCAAGCCACCCGTTTGCGCGGGCTTTGATCGGGCGGGTTTTGATAGGCGGCGGAGCCCTCTTCCGCCGGATCGTGCGCCGCGCTATGGCTGCGTCATGACACAGGATCTTCTCACCGGACTTTTGCTTTTCGCGTTCGTTTCCTCGATCACTCCGGGACCGAACAACCTTATGCTGCTTTCTTCCGGCGCAAATTACGGCTTTCGCAAGTCAGTGCCGCATATGCTGGGCATTTCGGTGGGCCATTCGTTCATGGTGTTCCTTGTTGGTATTGGCTTGATGGGGCTGTTTGAAGCCGTGCCTTTGGCGCATGATCTGCTGACCTTGGCGGGAATTGGGTATCTCTTGTGGCTGGCTTGGAAGATCGCGCATGCAGGGGCTCCGGGCACTGGCGATGCGCGCGGCAAGCCATTCAGCTTCTTGCAGGCGGCGGCATTTCAGTGGGTCAACCCCAAGGCTTGGCAGATGGCGATGACGGCCATCACGCTTTATGCGCCTGATCGCAGCCTTTGGGGTGTAGCGATGGTGGCCGGGATCTTTGCCTGCACCAACCTCCCTTCGATCAGCCTGTGGACTGTGCTGGGCCAGAATCTGCGGGCAATTCTGGCGCGGCCAGCGCGGCTGCAAGCGTTCAATTGGACCATGGCCATACTCTTGGTCGCCTCTTTGGTGCCTGTCGTCTGGCCGATGTTGGCGCATTGACCGCTTAGCCCGAGGCGCGCAGCACACGGGCAGGACGCGCGGCAAGAGGTCGCCACGCAAAAGCCAAACCAGAAAGCAATGTCGCCAAAATCCCGCCACCAATAACGCCAAGCGCCGAAGGCCATACGATGTGGAAATCGGTCTCGAAAATATAAGTGCTGACGCTCCAGCCACCTGCCACCCCTGCCGCGAGGGCGATCAGCCCGGCAAAGCTTCCAAGCAGGGCAGAGCGGATTGTAAAGCTCCACAAGATTTGTGCGCGGGTCGCTCCGAGTGTCTTTAACATCGCGGCCTCCGAGGTACGGCTGCGTTCGCCAGCCGCAGCCGCGCCGATCAGAACGAAAAGCCCGGTCAGCAAAGTGGCCGCTGCGCCCCATCGGGTGGCAGAGGCAATCGCGCTCAGCAATTCTGATACACGGGTGATGGCATCGCGCACCCGGATTGCCGTGATGTTGGGGAAGCTGTTGGAGAGATCCCGCAAAAGGGTCGCTTCTGCCTCGGGCGCGGCATAGACCGTAGCAATGAACGTGTGCGGTGCCCCCGAGAGCGCAGCCTCATTCATCGCCAGCACAAAGCCCATGCCAGCAGTTGAAAAATCGACCTCGCGGAACGACGCAAGCGTGCCGGTAATATCGCGGCCCAAAACATTGATGGTGAGGGTGTCGCCCAGCGACAAGCCCATCTCGGCGGCTTCTTCCGCTGCAAAAGAAATCAGCGGTGGCCCAACGTAATCTGCGGGCCACCATTCCCCTTCGGTAATGCGCGTGGTGGTAGGTTGCGCCCCCGCGTAGGTAAGGCCGCGATCGCCACGAATAACCCAGTGATCGCCAGCCACCTCCGCTGCAGGGCGCGCATTGATTTGGGTGATCACCCCACGCAGCATAGGCGCATTTTCGACGCGGCTGACGGCGCGATCACTGTCAAGACGAGCCAGAAAGCCCGGCATTTGGTCTTTTTGGATATCGACAAAGAAATAGGAGGGGGCCTCGGCGGGGAGGTCTCGGGTGATGGCGGCGCGCAAATTGCCGTCGATCTGGCCGATGGCCGAAAGCACCGCAAGGCCAAGCCCGAGAGACAGGACAGCAGAGCTGGTTTCATCGCGCGGGCCGGACATGGCGGCAAGCGACCACCGCAGGCTGGGCAGACCCTGCGCCAAAGGGCGCAAGACGCGCGTCACGAGGCGCAAGAGCTTGGCCGTGATTGCCAGAAGCAACAGCGCCCCGGCCAGACCGCCAAAGGTGCCCAATGTCAGACGCCATGAGCCGGAGAACCACAAGGCCGTGCCCAAAAGCATCGCGAGCGTCGCAAGTGTTGCCAAAAGAAACCGCGCGCGCGGCAGCGGGGATTTGGCGAGTGCATCGCGAAAAAGGCTGGCCGCGCGGATATTTTCGGTCTTGGCCAAAGGCCAGAGGGTGAACAGCATCGCCGTGAGAAAGCCATAGATGGCGGCCTCGGCCAAGGGGGCGGGATAGAGGGTCAAAATAGCGGGAACGGGCAATCTCGCCTCGATCAGCGGCCCCAAAAGAATGGGGGTGATCCCACCCAAGGCGAGGCCCAGAGCGATCCCGACCAGCGAAAGCGCGCCCACTTGCAGGAAATAGGTTTGAAAAAGTGTCGTCCGGTCGGCGCCCAATGTGCGGAGGGTCGCAATGACTGGCGTCTTGGCGTTGACATAGGCGCGCACCGCCGCTGAGACACCGATGCCCCCGACCGCCAGTCCCGACAAGCCCACCAAGATCAGGAATGCGCCCAGTCGATCAACGAATTGTGCCACGCCCGGGGCCCCGTTGCGGGCATCACGCCAACGCAGGCCTGCGCCGTCAAAGGCCGCACGCGCGGCGGCTTCGGCATCTGCCAAAGGCAGGGTCGCAGGCAGATCGAGACGATATTTCGTGTCATAAAGTGTGCCCGGCGCGAGCAACCCCGACGCGCTGAGCGCGGGCAGGGCCACAAGGGTGCGCGGGCCAAGCGCAAATCCTGCGCCTGCGTCATCTGGTTCACGTTGAAGCGCGGCCATCAATACAAAGTCTTGCGTGCCAAGACGAAACGTTTGCCCCAATCCGAGGCCCATTCGATCAATCAACAAAGGCGCCATAACCGCCCCCGGCAAGCCGTTTTGACCTGCAAGCGCGGCCGCAAGAGGCATGGCAGGCTCTAGCACCACCTCACCAAGGAGCGGATAGGCGCCATCAACGGCTTTCACCTGCGTCAGGCCGCGCTCATCGCCACGCACAACCATGGAGCGGAAGTCGGCAACTTCCGAAACCCGCGTGGCGGCGCTGTCCATCCATGCGCGCTCTGACGGGGTCGCGAAACGATAGGTGAGTTCGATCTCGGCATCGCCGCCCAAAAGGGCTGCGCCATCGCGGCTCAGGCCTGCCTCAATGCCAGCGCGCAGGCTACCTACGCCGGCAATCGCAGCGACACCAAGGATCAGGCACAGCAGAAAAATGCGAAAACCGCTGAGGCCGCCACGCAATTCTCGCCGCGCAATCCGGGCTGCGGTGACGAGGCTCATTCCGCGGCCTCAGGTTTGGATCGCTGAGATTGCACGGTGTCCGCTTCAATGCGGCCATCGCGCAGGCGGATTACCCGGTCACACCGCGCAGCGAGTTCGTCGGAATGGGTGACGAGGATCAGGGTCGCGCCATGTTTGTCGCGAAGATCGAAGAGGAGGCGCATCACCGCCGCACCATTGGTGCCATCAAGATTGCCCGTCGGCTCGTCGGCCAACAGAATTTGCGGACGCGGCGCAGAGGCCCGGGCCAAGGCCACGCGCTGTTGCTCTCCTCCCGACATTTGCCCCGGGTAATGATCCGCGCGAGCACCCAAGCCCACCGCCTCAAGCTCGGCCTTCGCGCGCGCAAACGCGTCACGATGCCCAGCCAACTCTAACGGCGTCGCAACATTTTCAAGTGCGGTCATGGTAGGAATCAGATGGAACGATTGAAAGACGATGCCCATATGCCCGCGCCGAAACCGCGCCAATGCGTCTTCGTCCATCTCCGTCAGATCACGGCCCAACGCCAGAACGCGCCCGCCACTGGCTTGCTCCAAGCCGCCCATCAACATCAAAAGTGACGATTTGCCTGACCCGGAAGGCCCCACCAGCCCCACCGTCTCGCCGGGTCGCACATCAAGGGTGATCCCATGCAGGATGTCCACCTGTCCGGCATTGCCTTTCAGGGATAAACGCGCATCTATCAAAGAGATCACGGGAGAAGTCATGCTACAGCGTCCTTTCAGACCAATCTCTTTCGGATATGGGGTCTTGTACCATATCGGCAAGGCTCTTTGCCCGCCATGTCGCGTATTGGTGGTGTTTGCAGTGGCTTTGATCAGCCTTAGCGCTCTCTTGGCAAGCGGGCCAGCGCGCGCTGAAGGCAAAGTGCATGTTCTGGCATTGGGCGACAGTCTGACTGCGGGCTATGGGCTGATGGATCACGAAGGATTCGTGCCGCAACTGACCAAATGGCTTGCAGCGCGGGGGCATGACGTGCGGGTGGTGAACGGGGGCGTCTCCGGGGATACCTCTGCCGGTGGTCTGGCGCGGCTTGAATGGTCGCTCAGTCCCGAAATGGGCGGGCTGATCGTGGCTTTGGGGGCCAATGACATGCTGCGCGGCACAGACCCTGCGGTGACGCGGGCTAATATCACAGGTATTCTCGACATCGCTCAAGCACGCGGCTTGAAGGTCTTGTTGATCGGGATCCGTGCGCCGGGGAATTACGGGCCGGAATGGCAGGCAGAGTTCAACGCGATCTGGCCAGACTTGGCCGCGCAATACGCAGTGCCGATGGTGCCAAGCTTCTTCATCGGGGTAGAGGGGATGGACAGCGCCGATGTGGCAGACCTCTTGCAAGCTGACGGGCTGCATCCCACCACAGAAGGCGTGGCGCGCATTGTCGAAGGCTTGGGGCCGTTTGTGGAAACTCTGGTCACCAGCATTGCACGCTGATCCACGCAAGACCAAGGCGCGCCATCCGCAAAAAGGGCGGCCCAAGGACCGCCCCTTCTATGCTCAAACCAGTCTTATCAGAGCAGCTTGAGATCGACAGCCGACTCGCGGCCATCGCGGCCCGGCTGGATGTCAAAGCTGACTTTCTGGTTGTCAGCGAGGCCCGTAAGGCCGGACCGTTCGACAGCGGAAATATGAACGAAAACGTCTTTAGTGCCGCCATCAGGGGCAATGAAGCCGAAGCCTTTGGTGGTGTTAAACCATTTCACGGTGCCAGTAGCCATTCCGTGGTCTCCTTCAAATAATGCTGCCCGCGGTAGTGCGGCAGCTCGGCCCGTCAGTGCAAAATCGATGAACTGAGCCGTGAAGGAGCAGATGGTCGATAGCTGTAACGTCGCCCCATTAATTTTGGGGAGAATCAGATAATTTTCAAGTCCCGGCTCAAGAGGTCTTCTCAAGCCCATCGTTTTTCATATATACGAATTGGAATATGAATGCGGAGAGTATCATGGCCTCGGATGGAAAGAAGATAACGTGCTTCGATTGCGGGCAAACCAATCGGGTGCCGGAAGCGCGGCTGTCGGATGGGCCGAAATGCGGCATCTGCGGATCGGCCTTGATGTCTGCCAAGCCAATCGAGGTGGATGCCGCGACCTTGGCAAAGGCCGCACGCACCGATGACGTGCCGCTGATCGTGGATTTCTGGGCCCCTTGGTGTGGCCCATGTCGGATGATGGCACCGGAGTTTTCCAAGGCGGCCGCAGCCCTTCAGGGCAAGGCGCGATTGGTCAAGCTTAATACCGAAGCCGAGCCAAAAGCCGGGGCCAGCTGGAATATTCGCGGCATCCCAACCTTGGTGGCCTTTGCCAGCGGCAAGGAACGGGCCCGGCAATCGGGGGCCATGCCAGCGGCATCGATCATCGATTGGACGAAACGTGCCCTATGAGCACGGAATGCAAATAACAAAAGCTAACTATGGAGATTGATATGAACCTCGACCGTGCTGTTTTCGCCTTTGCGGGTGTTATGATCCTGCTGAGCCTCGCTCTGACGCTTTGGGTCTCGCAATATTGGATGCTCTTTACGGCCTTTATTGCGCTGAACCTGTTTCAAACGGCCTTCACAGGGTTTTGCCCGGCAGCAAAGATCTTTGGCCTGTTCGGCGTGAAAGCCGGTTGCGCGCTGAAATAATCCCTGCACAACGAAACACCGCCGCGCCCTCGGGCTGCGGCGGTGTTGTTTTTTGCGCCGCGTTCAGCGCGATTGGCACCGATATCAAATAACCGTGACCGGGGTGCCGACAGGCACGCGCTCGTAAAGATCGGTCACATGTTCGTTGATCATCCGAATACAGCCATTCGACACCGACTGCCCAATGGACCATGGCTGCGTGGTGCCATGAATACGGAAATAGGTGTCTTTGCCATTTTGGAACAGGTAGAGCGCGCGCGCACCAAGCGGGTTTTGTGGGCCGCCGGGCTCGACATAATCATTGTCTTTGAACTTGCCGTAGGTCTTGGGGTCGCGCTCGATCATTTCTTGGGTGGGCCGCCATGTGGGCCACTCTTTCTTGACCTGAATGATTGCAGAGCCGGTGAACTCCAGCCCGGCCTTGCCGACGCCCACACCATAGCGGATCGCCTTGCGTGGGGCGGTCACGAAATACAGGAAATGCGATCTGGGCAGCACAAGAATTTGGCCCGGAGCATAGTCAGCTTTGATCGACACCTCTTGTGGTGCAAACTTGGGGTCGAGCTGGAAAGCTGGTTTTTGCTGCGCCAAGGCAGGGGTTGAAAGCGACGACGTCGCCCCAAGGGCGGCGGCGGTTACGAGAAACTCTCGGCGGGTAAACATAGTAATCTCCACCTGAATATTAAGACACTCTCAAGCCTGCCATGCCAACCCGCAGGGATCAAGACAGCGAGGCGCGCAAATGACCTTAGAAAAACGCGTTGGCGTTGTTTGCCAGCACGATGCGGAGCGCATAGACGCCAACCAGCACCACCAAAGGCGCAAGATCAAGCCCGCCCATCTGTGGCAGCGCTCTGCGAATAGGCCCATAGACCGGCTCAACCAGGCGGTTCAGGCCATACCATATCTGTGCCACCAATTGCTGACGCAGGTTGAGCACCTGAAAATTGATGAGCCAGCTCATGATGACATGCGCGACGATGACGAACCACACGATGTCGAGAAGCAGCATGAGGATCTGGAATAAGGATTGCATCGGCGGCCCTTTCATCTTGCAATTGTCAAACAGGTAAGCGCCGCGAGGACGAAGGGCAAGACCTGCGGCAGTCTGACGTGAGGGCGTGGTTGACGCCACCGCACATCGGCGCAAAGGAGGCGCAAAGGAGTCTTCGCATGTATCCCGTCATCCGTCTCGCCAAGGAGTTCATCAAGTATCGCAAGGCCCCGGCCCTCACCTTGGGCGACATCCATGTGAGCCATCATATGTGCCTGCCTTGGGATATCGACCTATGGATGGAGTTGAACAACGGGCGCACCCTGACGCTTTACGATCTGGGAAGGCTGATCCTGGCCAAGCGGTCTGGCCTATTGGCCGCGATCAAGCGGCATAGCTGGGGATTGACGATGGCGGGCGCGGTGGTGCGCTATCGGCAACGGATTCGCATGTTCGAAGTGGTGGAAATGCGGAGCAGGGCGCTGTGTTGGGATGCGCGCTTCATCTATCTTGAACAATCGATGTGGAAACGTGATGGCACTTGCGCCGGGCATGTTTGCTATCGCGCGGCAATCGTTGGCCCTAGCGGTATCGTTCCCCCGATGCAGGTGGCCGCGGCTATGGGCGTTATGGATGCCTTGCCCATTCCCGATTGGATCGCGGCTTGGATCGAAAGCGAGCGCCTGCGCCCATGGCCCCCCATGCAAGACGCAGCAAACAAGTAAACGCTCCTCAGCAAATTCTTGCCAGCAGAGGCGAAAGCCTGTCATACCTGAGCGAAAATAGGGGGGCAGGACATGGCAGCATCGCTAAAAAAGCGCATTTGGGGCTGGTATTTCTTCGACTGGGCCAGCCAGCCGGTGCATACCTTGTTGCTCACCTTTATCTTTGGTCCCTTCTTTGCCAGCGTTGCGGCGGCTTATTTCATCGGCACGGGCCTAGACGAACACACCGCTGATGCCCACGCGCAGAGCCTTTGGTCGGCTGGATTGACCATCATGGGGCTGATCATCGGCATTGGCGGGCCAATCATGGGGGCGATGGCCGATACTGCGGGCCGACGCATGCCATGGATCGTGACATTCTCGGTGATGTATGTGCTGGGGGCAGCGGCGCTTTGGTTTACCGACCCTTCAGGCAGCAACATGTGGCTGATGCTGGTGGCCTTCGCCATTGCCTTTATTGGCGCCGAATACGCGCTGATTTTCACCAACTCGCAATTGCCGTCGCTAGGTTCGCGCGAAGAGATTGGGCGTATTTCCGGTTCGGGCTTTGCCTTTGGATATCTCGGCGGCCTGATTGCGCTGGCGATCATGCTGGCGCTTTTCGTCGAGCAAGGCAGCGGCAAGACCTTGATTGGCGCGGACCCGGCACTTGGACTGGACGCGAGCCAAAAGGAGGGCACGCGCTTTGTCGGCCCCTTCACCGCGATCTGGTATGCGGTCTTCATGGTGCCCTATTTCCTTTGGGTGCGCGAAGTCCGCACAGTCGCCTCGCCCCTGTCGGTTTCTGCCGCGATGCGCTCGCTGAAGGATCAGATCAAAAGCATCCTCAAGCGCCCCAGCCTTGCGGCCTATCTTGGGTCATCCATGTTTTACCGCGACGCGCTCAACGGGCTTTATGGCTTCGGTGGCGTTTATGCCAAGCTGGTGCTGAACTGGGAGATCACATCGATTGGCGTCTTTGGGGTGATTTCCGGGCTCGCAGCGGCAATTTTTTCTTGGATCGGTGGACGTGCAGACAAGCGCTATGGTCCGAAGCCTGTGATCCGCTTTTGCATCATCGTGTTGATCATGGTGGTGATCACGATTGTCTTCATGTCGCGCGAGTCGCTGTTTGGGATCCCCTTACCCGCAGGTTCCACCCTACCCGACCTGATTTTCTTTGGCTGTGGCGTGGTGATTGGCGGCGCCGGAGGCACCTTGCAGGCCGCGAGCCGCACTTTGATGGTGCGCCATACTCGGGAAGAAACCGCAACGGAAGCTTTTGGTATCTACGGCCTTTCGGGCCGCGCAACGGCGTTCTTGGCACCGATGTTGATCGGAACGGTCACGGCGCTGACCGGATCGGCAAGGATCGGCGTGTCTCCGCTGATCGCTCTTTTCCTTTTAGGGTTGGTCCTGCTAGCGTGGGTTAACCCTAAAGGAGATCTCGACACATGGTCCGATCGCTCGTCCTGATTGCCCTTCTGTTTCTTGCAGCACTTGTTCCGCAAGGGGCCGCAGCCGAGATTGCCAAGCAGCTTTTTGGCAAGCAACTGGGCCCAGCCGCCCTGCCCGCCGCCCCCTTTGGCTCTTACGCCAAAGGGTGTCTGGCGGGAGGTGTGGAGCTGCCTGAAACCGGGCCGACATGGCAGGCGATGCGCCTGAGCCGCAATCGCAATTGGGGCCACCCCGACACGATCGACTTTCTCAAGGACCTCTCGACTGCCGCCGCACGCCAGCCCGGCTGGAGCGGGCTTTATATTGGCGACATAAGCCAGCCGCGTGGCGGACCAATGCTCACCGGGCATGCCAGCCATCAGATGGGTTTGGATGCCGATATCTGGATGCTGCCCCCCAAACGCCTGAACCTGAGCGCCTCTGAGCGCGAGAACATCTCTTCGATATCTCTGCGTCGCGCCAATGGGGCCTACGTAAATGGAGACTGGACACGCCAGCATCATGAGATCATCAAGGCGGCCGCGAAAGATCCGCGTGTGGCCCGTATTTTTGTGTTTCCCGGTGCCAAAGTGCAGATGTGTAACGATGAAAAAGGTGGCGATCGCGCTTGGTTGCGAAAGGTGCGCCCGTGGTATGGGCACCACTATCATTTCCACGTGCGGCTGAACTGCCCCAAAGGGGCGCGCGGCTGTCAGGACCAGGATTCGATGCCTGCGGGCGATGGCTGTAAGGATGCCGAACAATGGGTGAAAGACATCCTCAACCCACCGCCGCCAAACCCGAATGCACCCAAGCCAAAGCCACGGCGGGAATTGACGCTGGCCGATCTGCCCAAACAATGCTCCGCCGTCTTGCAGGCTCGCTAACTGGCGCGCTGACTGGTGCTGTTGCCTGCGTCTCGCTTGGGATTGTCAGTGTGCTCGCCCTCGCAAGCAGTGCGGCAGAAACCGGGCAGGCGATGGTCGTGGGGCACTATGTCTGGTTCTTGTCCGACCCTGAATTTGGCGGGTTTTCCGGACTGGAACTGGCAGAGGACGGCGTAGGCTTTACGGCCATCATTGATAAAGCATGGATCGCAACCGGGCGTTTGATCCGGCAGGCAGAAGGCGCCGTAGAACGGGTGGAACTGACTGATTTCACCGCGTTGCGAGACACCAAAGGCCGCCGCCTCAATGGAGAGAATATTGACGCCGAGGGCTTGGCTTCGGCTCCGGGCGGTGGGGTTTACATATCTTTTGAGGGCAATCACCGCATCGCCTATCATCGCGCGCCAGAGGCCGCCGCAGCACTTGTGCCACGCGGCGGTTTTGCCACCAAGCTGCAAAACAACTCTGGTATGGAAGCGCTGGCCATCGATCGTGAGGGGGCGCTTTGGACATTGCCGGAGCGGTCCGGCGGGGTGGAAACGCCCTTTCCCGTTTGGCGCTTTGGCAAAGGGAAATGGGCGAAAATGTTTGACGTCGCGCGCTCGGATGGGTTCTTGCCCGTGGGAGCAGATTTTGGCCCCGATGGGCAGCTCTATCTGCTTGAGCGCGGCTTTAGCGGATTTGGCTTTTCGACCCGCCTGCGCCGATTTTATCCGGCAAAAACCGGAGTGCAGCAAGGGGTGGAATTATTTCGCTCGCGCACGGGGCAATGGGATAATTTCGAAAGCATCGCCCTATGGCGGCACAATGACGGCAGCCTGCGGGCGACGTTGATTTCGGATGATAATTTCCATTTCCTACAACGCACCGAGTTGCTGGACCTGCGCTTGGCGCAATAAATTTGGGCTTGCCACCGCTCATTGGCAGGCGTATGCCCCGCGCGCTTTCCGCCGGAAAGCCGTGTCGCCGCAACCATGTAAAAACGGGCATCATTATGAACCGCACCCATCTTCCGGGCATTCTTGCCATGGCTACTGTCGTAGTGGCCTCCAATATCCTCGTTCAGTTCCTTTTCGGCCAATGGCTGACCTATGGCGCTTTCACTTATCCTGTCGCTTTTCTCGTCACTGATGTGATGAACCGTGTCTATGGCGCGGGGCCCGCGCGGCGGGTGGTCTTAGCGGGATTTGCCGTTGGGGTGATCTGTTCCCTCATCGGCACTCAAATCCTGCTGGAAGGCGACGGATTCACCTATCCTGCTGTCACCTTGCGAATAGCGCTTGGCTCTGGCCTTGCGTTTCTCATCGCTCAACTCGTTGATATATCGATATTTAATAAGTTTCGCGCCGGGAAATGGTGGCGCGCGCCTTTGATCTCTACGCTCGTGGGGTCGTCACTGGATACGGCGATTTTCTTTACTGTCGCCTTTTCAGCCGCGTTGACCGCTTTGGAGCCGGGCAATGATGTCAGCTGGGCAGGGGAGGCCTTGCCGCTTTTGGGCTTTGGCCCAGTGGTCCCGCTGTGGGTTTCGCTCGCGGTGGCGGATTGGGCGGTAAAACTGGGGCTCGCGCTGCTTGCACTTGCTCCATTTCGCATCATCGTGTGGAAATTATCTTCTCGGACCACATGATTTTGTTTGGCGCTTCGAAAAAGCTGTGGCAGGCTCGGCCTATCGCAAACAGCTAGAAAGGAGGTGCTCCAGTGTCTAATGGGATAACGGAGAGAGGTGCCGGGACAATCAGGAGGTTGATTGGCTAGGGCAGCCCCTAGCGCATAGACCCGACGATTGGTGTGGACCTAACCGGCCCCCACCTCCAGATCTCTAAGGTCGCCTTGGGAAACCGGGGCGGCCTTTTCGTTGGCGAAAATCACTGTATGTTTCGCGTCTGGTTTGCGTCTGGCTTGCGTCATGACGCAAGACGCGTTTTGGGAGAAGCCTGTGCTCTGGATCGCTGAAGGGGTTGAGATTGCCGATTGGGAACTGAGCGAGCAATTCATGCGCGCCTCCGGTCCCGGGGGGCAAAACGTCAACAAGGTCTCTACGGCTGTCGAGCTGCGCTTCGAGGCCGAACGCTCGCCGCATCTGGCGGCCCCGGTCAAGACCCGGCTCAAGCGGTTGGCCGGACGACGATGGACGCTGGAAGGTGCCATCATCTTGCAATGCGACGAGACCCGGAGCCAAGCCCGCAACCGCGAGATTGCGCGCGAGCGGCTGGTTGATCTGATCCGCCAAGCGTTGGTGGCCCCTAAACGGCGGATCGCCACCAAGCCCACCTTCGGCAGTCAGAAACGACGCCTCAAGGCCAAGACTATTCGCGGCGAGGTGAAAGCGATGCGCGGCAAGGTCGAAGGCGACGATTAACCCCGGTCGAGACGATCCAACTCATTGAGCAAATCAAGCAACTGATCAAGCTTGGCCTCGCCGAAGCTGTCCTTGAGCCACGCATTGAGCCGCTGACTTTCAAGCAGGTTCTCGGCGATCAACTGCCGCCCCGCTGCGGTGATGGTAATCACCTGACGGCGGCGGTCGGTGGAGTGCACCGCGCGCGTGACAAAGCCCTTGGTGTCGAGCGTTTGCAAAATGCGGGTGAGCGAAGGCAACAAGAGGCAAGATCGGTCTGCGATTTCGGTAGGATCGAGAGGACCACGCTCATTCAGCACCCGCAGCACACGCCACTGCTGCTCGGTCACACCTGCGTCTGCAAGCATCGCGCGGATCGGCCCCATGACTTTCTCGCGTGCCCGCAATAAAGCAATTGGCAACGACCGGGACGTTTCAGGCGCGATATGGGCATCGTTCGGACTCATGTAATTTCCCTAGCGAAGGGGCGTCGATCTGGCAAGCAGAGGACTTGACGCAGGGCAAAATTTCATTAACGTGTTAACAAAATACAGAGGAACCCATGCCCCATATTACGGTTGATTACTCACCCAACCTTGAGACGCGTGTTGATATTGCAGCCCTTTGCGATGTGCTGCGAATCGCGGCGATTGAGACCGGGGTATTGCCCCTCGCGGGTGTGCGCGTACGGGCCTTTGCCGCAACACATGTCGCGATCGCGGATGGCGACGCGAAACACGGCTACATCGACATCGGGCTACGCCTGCGCGGCGGGCGCAGCCTAGAGGTTCGGCGGGCGGCAACGGCGCATATCTTTGCCGCCGCTGAGAAATTTCTGGCACCTGCAATGGCGGAAATCTCGCTGGCGCTGTCTTTTGAGATGCGGGACATCGACCCGGAACTGTCACCCAAGGCAGGCTCGACACGCGAGCATTTGCCCCAGCACCTGAGGGATTGAACGATGAGTGATCTGGAAAGCAATCTGGCGAAGCTGGCACCCGTGCTGGAACGGTTGCGCGCCGCGCCAATCCTGCACCGCATTGGCGGCGAGGATCGGGCTGCGTCAAATGGGGCAACATTTGAGAATCGCTCGCCCGTAGACGAAAGCCTGATCGGCCTTGTGGCGCGCGGCACCGCAGAAGACATTGATGCAGCCGCAAAAGCCGCCAAGGCGGCCTTTCCCGCGTGGCGAGATGTCAGCGCGGAAGCGCGCAAAAAGATCCTTCACAAGATTGCCGATGGCATTGTGGCCCGGGCTGATGAGATCGCCGTGGCCGAATGCTGGGACACCGGCCAAGCATTCAAATGGATGTCGAAAGCAGCGTTGCGAGGGGCAGAGAATTTCCGCTTTTTCGCTGACAAAGCCCCCGCCGCCCGCGACGGGCAATCGCTCCCCTCTGCCACGTTGATGAATATCACCACCCGTGTGCCGATTGGCCCGGTAGGGGTGATCACGCCATGGAATACGCCCTTCATGCTATCGACATGGAAAATTGCGCCTGCTTTGGCCGCAGGGTGCACAGTGGTGCATAAGCCCGCCGAATTCAGTCCGGTGACGGCGCGGATCTTGATGGATATCGCCGAAGAAGCGGGCCTGCCCCCCGGCGTCTGGAACCTTGTCAACGGGATGGGAGAAGAGGCCGGCAAGGCCCTTACAGAGCATCCCGATATCAAAGCAATTGCATTTGTAGGTGAAACCCGAACCGGATCAATGATCATGGCGCAGGGAGCACCCACGCTGAAACGTGTGCATTTCGAGTTGGGGGGCAAGAATCCGGTAATCGTGTTTGACGATGCCGATCTGGAACGCGCCTTGGATGCAGCGGTGCTGATGATCTATTCTCTCAATGGCGAACGCTGCACCTCGTCCTCGCGCCTTTTGGTGCAAGACACGATTGCCGAAACCTTCACAGCCAAATTGGCCGCACGGGCAAACGCCATCCGGGTGGGTCATCCCTTGGACCCGAAAACCGAAGTGGGACCCCTGATCGACCGGGTGCATCTGGAAAAAGTATGCAGCTATTTTGACAAGGCCCAAGCCGAGGGCGCGACGATTGCCGCAGGCGGCACGCGGGTGGAGGGGCCGGGATATTTCGTGCGCCCGACCCTGTTTACCGGTGCGCGCAATGATATGGCGATTGCCCAAGAGGAAATCTTTGGGCCTGTGCTGACCGCTATTGCGTTCCGCACCGAAGCCGAAGCTTTGGCGATTGCAAATGATGTGGCCTATGGTCTGACAGGCTACATCTGGACCAATGACATTACCCGCGCGCTGCGCTTGTCGAATGCTTTGGACGCAGGGATGATCTGGGTGAACTCCGAAAACGTCCGCCACCTGCCGACACCTTTTGGCGGGATGAAATCCTCTGGGATTGGTCGCGACGGCGGGGATTGGTCCTTCGAGTTCTACATGGAGCAAAAGATGATAGGCCTTGCCATTGGCCAGCACGCCATTCCGCGCCTCGGCGCCTGACATTACCGGGAAACGCGCCACCGATCCCGTCTCAAGAGGAGAGAGACATGCCCGTTCCAGCCGCGAACCTATATCCGCCCTTCAACATTGTGCGCCTCAGTCATGTGGAATTTGGGGTAAAAGACCTTGAGGCCTCAAAGGCGTTTTACGTCGATACATTGGGCCTCCAGATCACTTATGAAGACGAAGAGAGCGTGTATTTGCGCGCACTCGAGGAACGAGGGCATCATTGCATCGCGCTGCGGAAATCCGCCGTCTCCGATGCCCGCGTTTTGGGGTTCAAGCTTTATGATGAGCCCGATCTGGACAAAGCCGCCGCATGGTTTGCCGCGCAGAACCTCCCCGTGGAATGGGTGGAGCGGCCCTTCATGGGCAGATGCCTGCGGACGCAAGACGTGTTCGGGATCCCCTTGGAATTTTACGTCAAGATGGACAGGCTGGCGCCGATCCACCAGAAATACGCGCTCTATAAAGGCGTCAAACCACTGCGGATTGATCACTTCAACGTCTTCACCTCGGATGTGGACGCCAGCGTGGCCTTTTATAATTCCATCGGATTTCGGGTGACGGAATACACCGAAGACGACCAATCGGGGCGGCTTTGGGCGGCATGGATGCACCGCAAGGGCGGCGTGCATGACATGGCGTTTACCAATGGCACGGGACCGCGCCTGCACCATACCGCGTTTTGGGTGCCGACACCGCTCAACATCATCGACCTGCTCGATCTGATGGCAACTACGGGGTATCTGGCCAATATCGAGCGCGGACCGGGGCGGCATGGCATTTCCAACGCATTCTTCCTTTATATCCGCGACCCCGATGGGCACCGGATCGAGATTTATTGTTCCGATTATCAGACTGTGGACCCCGACCTTGAGCCGATCCGCTGGAGCTTGAAAGACCCGCAGCGCCAAACGCTCTGGGGGGCTCTTGCGCCAAAATCATGGTTTGAAGAAGGCTCGCTTTTCACCGGTGTGACGCCAAAAGAAGCGGTCTTGAACGCCCAGCCGATCGTTGCGCCATAAGCCGAGCCGGGCGAGGGGCGCTGCCCCTCGCGCTCCCCGGGATATTTTCAGCAAGAAGACAGAGGATGCCATGCGGTTTGCCACGATAAATACTCAGGGCCTGCGGCTTTGGGGCGCGATTGTGCCTGGTGGGTTTTGCGATTTGAGTGCTGCCTATCCAGAGTTTGACGGGTTGAAAGAGGTGATCGCAGCACAGGCTTTGTCGCGGCTCGAGGTGGGGGGCGTTACCCATGCAGAGGGACATTTCAGCTATGAGCCGCCGCTGGTGAACCCCGGCAAGATCCTTTGCGTCGGGGTCAATTTTCCCGATCGGAATGCGGAATATAAGGATGGGCAGGACGCGCCGCCGCATATGTCCTTGTTTCCACGGTTTGCCAGTTCTTTCACCGGGCATGGGCAGGCCTTGATCCGGCCGCCAGAGAGCCCACAACTCGACTATGAAGGCGAAATTGCTGTCTTGATTGGCAAAGGTGGGCGGCGAATTGCGCGTGCAGATGCGCTCTCGCATATCGCGGCGCTGACCATGTGCAATGAGGGCACCCTGCGAGACTGGGTGCGGCATGCGAAGTTCAATGTGACGCAGGGCAAAAATTGGGATCGTTCCGGGGCAATCGGGCCGTGGATTGTACCTTTCAACGACCCGGATCAGATTGTGGATATTCGATTGCAAACGCGGGTGAATGGAGAGTTGCGGCAAGATGATCGCACGGGACGGATGCTGTTTCCGGTCGCAGAGCAGATTGCCTATATCTCGACATTCACCACCTTGGAGCCCGGTGACATCATCGTAACGGGCACTCCGACAGGGGCCGGAGCCCGGTTTGATCCACCACGTTATTTGGTGCCGGGGGATATTGTAGAGGTTGAGGCCGAGGGTATTGGCACTTTGATCAACACGGTGGAGGACGAGAGATGACGCCCGGCGAGATTGAGAGCGCGGCGGAGGCGCTGTGGCAGGCAGAACGCACGGGCCAGCAGACCGGGCTTTTGTCGCGCGCCTATCCCGGCATGACCATGGATGAGGCCTATGCGGTGCAGGCGGCCTTGATCCGCCGGCGCTGCGCGGCGGGGCACCGGGTGACGGGCTGGAAGATCGGGCTGACCTCGAAGGCTATGCAATATGCGCTCAACATCGACACCCCGGATTCGGGCGTATTGATGGAGGACATGCATTTTGCGAGCGGCGCCGTGGTGCCCAAGGGGCGGTTTATTCAACCCCGCGTGGAGGCAGAGATTGCCTTTGTCATGAAGACAGATTTGCGCGGCGCGGTGACGCGGGCTTCGGTCCTGGCGGCCACCGAATATGTGGCGCCTGCTTTGGAGATTTTGGACACGCGGGTGACGCGGGTGGACCCGGAAACAGGGCAGGCACGGGTCATTGTCGACACGATTTCAGACAATGCCGCCAATGCAGGCATCGTGATGGGCACAGCACGCCATGCGCCTGAGGCGTTTGACCTTCGCTGGGTAGGCGCGATTGTGACCCGTGATGGCGCGGTTGAGGAGACAGGGCTTGGGGCGGGTGTGCTCAATGATCCCGTGGAGTCGGTGGTATGGCTCGCGCGGCGCATGGAGCAATACGGGCAGCAGATTGCAGCCGGGCAGGTGATTTTGTCGGGCTCGTTCATTCGCCCGGTCGAATGCCCGCCGGGCTGTGAAATTGATGCAGACTTTGGTGCCTTTGGCGAGGTTTCGATCCGGTTTGGTTGAGTTTCAGGGAGGCGGGGCCGGGTTTGGTGTCGATCTTCCAGGAAACGCGCGAACAGGACGGAAGATCGACACCTTTTCCGGGGGAGTAACCTCCTCCGGTTTCTCCGGCCGCCCCGTAAGGGAAGGAGCACGCGGCGACCGTAGACCTGAGCGAGCGGGAGGCCCGATTCGTGTCTTATGAGTTGATCATGCCTGTGTTTGGCGGGGGTGGCTTTGATCTGGGTCAAAGGACGGCGCTCCAGCCAGAGATTGCCGCGCAAATGAAAAAGAGCGGGCCAAAGCCCGCTCTTTGCAGTGTGTCCCGCAAGACAGCAGCGGGTTATTCGCCGCCGCCCAGAGCGTGGACATAGGTTGCCACAGCGCGAATCTGCGCTTCTGACAGGCCTTGGGCCGGGCGGAAATCGCGGCTCCAGGCCGGCATTACGCCTGCACGGGAGTTGGTCACGGTTTCCATCAGCGCCGCATAATCGCCGCCAAAGAGCCAGATCGCATCCGAGAGCTTTGGCGCTCCCAAGTCTCGCATGCCTTCGCCTTGGTCCCCATGGCAAGACGCACAGTTATCGGCGAAGACAACAGCGCCCTCTTCGACTTTGCCAGCATCTTGTGGCGTGCCCGACAGAGACATCACGTAGTTGACCACGGCCTCAAGCTGCGGTTTTTCCAGCAATTCATCACGGCCGAATGCAGGCATCTCTGTCGCACGGGCCTCATCGCTGTCGGTGTTCCGAATGCCATGCGTGATGGTGTAATGGATCGCTTCCATATCGCCACCCCAAAGCCAATCGTCATCCAGCAGGTTCGGGTAGCCCTTGGCCCCGGCCGCGCCCGAGCCGTGGCACTGCGCGCACCAGGTTTTGAACACAGCCGCACCGGATGAAATCGCATAGCTTTTCAGCTCTTCATCCGAGGCGATGGAGGCAAGCTCGACCGAGGCCAGCTTGTCGTTCATCGGTGCCAGCTTGGTTTCAACTTCGGCAATCGCTTCGGCAACCTGCCCACGGGTCGAGAACCCAAGGTAGCCTGCAGTCGCGCTGCTGATGCCGGGCCACGCCGGATAGGCGATCGTATAGCCGATGGCCCAAACGATACAGGCATAGAACGTCCACAGCCACCAGCGTGGCATCGGATTATCGAATTCCTGAATACCGTCCCAGGAATGGCCAGTTGTTGGCACATCTTCTTTCTTGATGGGTCGCTTAGCCATGTCTCAGGCCTCCTTTGCGTCGCGCCCGACCGGGGCGGGCTTGTCGTCATGACGGAACGGGATGTCAGCCACGTCGCGATATACCTTCGAGGAGCCGGGACGGAGCACGAAGAGCACCACCCCAACAAAGAAGGCAAAGAGCGCGAGTAACATCCAGCTGTCGGCGAATTCGCGGAGAAGGGAATAGGTTTCCATGATCACTCCTCAGCGGCTCGCGTCAGGCGTGAAGGTAGAGAAATCTACCAGCGTCCCGAGCATTTGCAGGTAAGCGATGAGCGCATCAGCCTCCGATATGCCCGCTTGGCCATCAAAGTTGCGGATTTGCACCTTGTCGCCGTAGCGTTCCAGAAGGCCGTCGGTATCGGCATCCGGGTCGGCCTGTGCGGCGAAGTCGGCTTTCGCGTTCTCCAGCATCTCTTCGGAGTAAGGCACCCCTACAAGACGGTGCGTTGCCATCACGTCCTGGATATACTTGCCGTCGATCATCCGGTCTTCGAGGAAGCCATATTTCGGCATCACCGATTCCGGCACCACCGATTGCGGGCTCCGCAGGTGGTCCACATGCCACTCATCCGAATAGCGGCCACCCACGCGGGCGAGGTCTGGCCCGGTCCGCTTGGAGCCCCATTGGAACGGATGGTCATACTGGCTCTCCGCCGCGAGGCTGTAGTGGCCATAGCGCTCCACCTCATCGCGCATCGGACGGATCATCTGGCTATGACAGACGTAGCAGCCTTCGCGGACATAGATGTCGCGCCCAGTCAATTCGAGGGGCGTGTAGGGCCGCATGCCCTCCACATCCTCGATGGTGTTTTCCAGCCAGAAAAGCGGTGCGATCTGAACGATGCCCCCGATTGTCACCACGAGGAAGGCAAAGATTGCCAACAGCGTGACGTTTTTCTCGAGGATTGCGTGTTTGTCGAGAATTGCCATTTTCTGGGTCCTCCTTATTCAGCCGGGACCGCATTGTTCGCAGATTCCACGCGGGGCGCGGCACGAACGGTCATCCAGAGGTTGTAGCACATGATCAATGCGCCGGTGAGGAACATGAGGCCGCCTGTGCCGCGCACGACATACATCGGGAACTTGGCCGCCACAGTGTCGGCGAAGGAGTTCACGAGGAAGCCGTTTGCATCCACTTCACGCCACATCAGGCCTTCCATGATCCCCGTCACCCACATGGAGGCGGCGTAGAGAATGATGCCAATCGTGGCGAGCCAGAAGTGCCAGCTCACGAGCGAGAGCGAATAAAGCCGCTCACGGTTCCAGAGTTTCGGCACGAGGAAATAGAGCGCGCCGAAGGTGATCATGCCGTTCCAGCCAAGGGCGCCGGAATGGACGTGACCAATGGTCCAGTCCGTATAGTGCGACAGCGAGTTCACCGCCCGGATCGACATCATCGGACCTTCAAAGGTGGACATGCCGTAGAAGCCAACGGAAATCACCATCATCCGAATGATCGGATCAGTGCGAAGCTTGTCCCATGCGCCCGAGAGCGTCATCAAACCGTTGATCATCCCCCCCCAAGACGGCATCCAGAGCACGATCGAGAACACCATGCCAAGGGTCGAGGCCCAGTCCGGCAATGCGGTGTAATGAAGGTGGTGGGGGCCTGCCCAGATATAGATGAAGATCAGGGCCCAAAAGTGAATGATCGACAGCTTGTAAGAAAAGACCGGGCGCTCAGCCTGTTTGGGCACGAAGTAATACATCATCCCAAGGAAGCCCGCCGTCAGGAAGAAGCCCACCGCATTGTGGCCATACCACCACTGCGTCATGGCATCTTGAACCCCCGAGAACACCTGCACCGACTTGGAGCCATAGATCGACACCGGGATCGACAGGTTGTTGAACAGGTGCAAGAGCGCCACAGTCAGGATGAAGGACAGGTAGAACCAGTTGGCCACATAGATATGCGGCTCACGGCGCTTCATCAGCGTGCCCATGAAGACCGCAAGATAAGCGACCCAAACGATGGTCAGCCAGATATCCACATACCATTCCGGTTCGGCATATTCTTTCGACTGGGTTGCCCCCAGCAGATAGCCCGTTGCCGCCAGAACGATCACCAATTGATATCCCCAGAAGACGAACCAAGCGAGATTGCCACCCCATAGCCGCGCCGCCGACGTGCGTTGCACCACATAAAGTGAGGTTGCGATCAGCGCGTTCCCCCCGAAGGCGAAAATCACTGCCGACGTGTGCAGCGGCCGCAGCTTGCCAAAGTTGAGGTAGCCCTCCGCCCACTCAAAGTTGAGCACCGGAAAGGCCAACTGGAAGGCGATGATCACACCCACAAGAAAGCCCACAATGCCCCAAGCGGCTGTCGCAATGACGCCTGCGCGCACGACACCGTCCAGATATCGGGTCTGATCGGTGGGTATTTCCGGCTCTCCTGTACGGCGCAGCACGAAAATAAATGTGATGATGGCAGCAAGCGCGACGGTGATCGCGTTTACCTGATAGGCCAAATCGCGCCCATAGTTGGCCGCGATCATGGCCATGACCGCCACCAAGCCGAGCACTATCAGCTTGATATAGTTAAACATTTGTCGTCCCTTCGTCTCTGGTCCGCATGATTCGAGTTAAGCCTGCGGCGTGTTTTAGACTGGCGATGTGATGCGCTGCGGCGCAAAAAGCTTCCTTGATCTGCATCAAGCGAAGCGGCCTGCGGGCTTGACGCGTGTCAAAGCGGAATGCGCCTCGGGTTTGTAAACTCTCCTCAGAAGCCTTTTCTCGGAGGAGACCGATCATGAGCTACAAAACCATACTGACCGTGCTGACCGATCCCGCCCTCATCCCCGCGACCCTCGATCAAGCCGAAATTCTGGCGCGCACGCATGACGCGCATCTCGATGTGCTGTGCTTGGGCGTCGATCGCACACAGACCGGATATTATTATGCCGGCGCAAATGCCTTGATCTTGCAAGAAACAATCGCGCGCGCTGAAACCAAAGCCAATGAGATCGAAGCCCAGGTCAAGGCCCGCCTCGAACGAAGTGGCGTGCGGTGGTCCACCGATGCAGGTGTCTCGCAAATGGCGGATATCGCCCGTCATGTCGCAGCACGCGCGCGCTTTGCCGATCTGGCAGTGCTCCCCAAACCCTATGGCGCCACCCGCGGCGCCGAACTGGAACCCGTGATCGAAAGCGCAATGTTCGAAGGCCTCTGCCCGATCCTCGTGGTGCCCGGCCCTGGCCATGCGATGACGGCACCCAAACGCATCGTGATTGGCTGGAACGAAAGCCGCGAAGCCTTGGTCGCGGTCAAGGCCGCCCTGCCACTCTTGGCACAAGCCGATTTGGTCCATGTGGTGGTCGTCGATCCGCCCAGTCATGGCCCCTCACGCTCAGATCCCGGCGGCCCGCTCTCGCAATATCTCGCGCGCCATGGCGTGCGCGCCGAAATTGATGTGCTGTCAAAAACCCTGCCGCGCATCTCCGATGTGCTGATCCGCCACGCCAATGACGTCAACGCCGATCTGCTGGTGATGGGCGCCTATGGGCATTCGCGCTTCCGCGAAGCAATCTTGGGCGGCGCCACGCGCAATATGCTCGAACAATCCGAACAGACGGTCTTTATGGCGCACTGATGCGTGATCTCCTGCAGAAATATCCCGGGGGGTGAATGCCGCAGGCAGAGGGGGGCAGAGCCCCCCTTTTTCTCAGACCACCCGCGCGCCCTTGGCAATGGTGGGCGCGGCGGCGTTGAGCCGTTCAATCGCAAAGCCCGCCGCGGCCTTGTAGCCCGCCATGAACTCCGCGCGTTCCTCGGGCGAAATCACTTCGTCAATCTTGTCGAATACCCCGCCACAGCGCGCATCGACAATATTGAGCAAACCAAAAGGCCCAGCGCCCCGGTTTCGCAAAACCAGCTCCGACACCGGGCCGCGGAGCCGCGCGTCATACGCCGCCAGCGCCATGGGCGTCGCCCCATGCACCAGCATCTCGGCCCCCAAGACGCGCGCGTCGATAATGGCTTGGCTCGCCCCATTGGAACCTGTGGGATACATCACATGCGCCGCGTCGCCCATCAGGGCCACCGGGCCTTCCACCCATGTCGACACCGGGTCTCGGTCGATCATCGGGTATTCATAAACTTCCGAAGCCCCTCGCAGCAGGGCAGGCACATCAAGCCAATCCCAAGCCCAGCCTTCGAAATGGTGGATGAACCGCTCCAACGGCACCTTGCGGTTCCAGTCCCCTTCCCAGCCCGCGCTATTGTCGACCGTTTGTTCGGCAATCCAATTGATCGTGGCATAGCCCTCTGCATCGGGATGCGAGATCGGGTATGTCACGATCCGGTGGCGATGCGTGCCCAAACCGACAAAGCTTGATCCGCTGCGGATCGGCTTGGCCCGCGTAACCCCCCGCCACAAGATCGCACCGCCCCATTGAATGGGCGGCTGATCCGGGTGCATCTGCGCGCGAATGGCCGAATGCAGCCCATCCGCCGCAATCAGCAACGTGCCGGACAGCCGCTCCTCGCCCTCAGCGCTGCGAATTTGCGCCACAACGCCCTCCGCAGTGATCTCATACCCCGTGACCCGCGCACCGGTTCGCACCGCATCCGCCCCCAGCCGCGCCACCACCTCGCGGTAGAGCAGCATCTGCAAATCACCGCGATGCACGGCGTATTGCGGCCAGTGATAGCCCGCCTTGAGGCCTCGTGGCTCGGCGTGGATGTCATTGCCATTCTGCCCCACCAGCGCCCATTCAAGCGCCGGCAACCCCACCCGATCCAGCGCCTCTGCCCCGATCCCAAGATCAAAGAGTTCGCGCACCGCATTGGGTTGCAAATTGATCCCCACACCCAGCGGCTTCAATTCGGGCACCGCTTCCAACACGGTGCAGCGCAGGCCAATCTGATGCAGCGTCAGCGCCATCGCCATACCGCCGATTCCGCCGCCGGCAATGATAATATGGGGTTGGGTCATGTGGCGCTCCGTGCTGCTGTCGCTGCACTATGGAAAAGCTGTGGCGAAATGGCCAGCCACAAGCCGACACTCTTGCTGTGTTTAGGCCAGCATACCGCCGTCGTTATCGTCGCCCGCTTCTTCAAGCAACCGATCGAAATCCGGCACCGTCACATGGCGCTTGCCTTCCAATTCGATCACGCCATCCTTGCGAAGCGCGGAAATCTGGCGCGACACCGTCTCAAGCGTCAGCCCGAGGTAATCCGCCATCGCCTCGCGCGTCAGCGGCAAGTCAAACACCAGCGCCCCCTTGGTCGGGCGCAAGTTGAGCGAGGCATCCCGCCGCGCGATGATCGACAGGAACGAGGCGATCTTTTCTCGCGCGGTCTTGCGGCCCAAAAGCAGCATCCACTCACGCGCCGCGTCCAATTCATCCAGCGTCATCTCCAACAGGCGATGCGCGATATGGGGCGTGCGCTCCATCAAGGTCTCGAAGGGTTTCTTGCGAAAGCAGCACATGGTGACATCGGTGGTCGCCGTCACATCATATTCCGCGCCGTTGCGCCCCGGGCGACCCACGAAATCAGACGGCAGCAAAAGCCCAACCATCTGCGTGCGCCCGTCTTCCATGGTCTGGGTCAGCGTTGCGATCCCCGAGACGACCGACCCCACAAAATCCATCCGGTCCCCGGCCCAAATGATCCGGCTGCCAGACTGATAGGTGCGATAATACTTGATCTCTTCGAGATTCACCAACTCCTCAGGTTCACATCGCGCGCAAACCGCGCGGTGACGGATCGGGCAGTCGCTACAATCAACAGTGACGCTGGGGGCTACTTGGGTCAATGACGCGGTCCTAAATTTCGTTTGATCTGGGTCAAATACCGTTTCTTGATCTGCTGGTAACTCTGCCCGAATGGAAACCAAAGCACAACTCGCACATCTGGGACTGTTTGACGCGAAAGTACCTCGGTATACGAGTTACCCGACGGCACCCCATTTCGGCCCCGCCATTGATAGCGCAAAATTCACCTCTTGGGTGGCGGCAATCCCCGAAGGCGCAGCCATTTCGCTTTATTTGCATGTGCCATTTTGCCGCCGATTGTGCTGGTTCTGCGCCTGTCGCACGCAGGGCACCCAGTCAGACGCCCCGGTGGCGGCCTATTTGCAGGTGCTCAAAGCCGAATTGGCAATGCTCGCGGCCATCCTGCCGCGTGGGGTGCGGCTTTCGCGGCTCCATTGGGGCGGCGGCACGCCCACGCTCTTGACCGGGCCCATGATCACCGAATTGGCGGCCGCCGTGGCCAACGTCGCCCCCTTTGCCAAGGACTATGAGTTTTCCGTCGAGATTGATCCCTGCGAAGTAGATGACGCGCGTCTGGATGCTCTGGCCGCTGCGGGCATGAACCGCGCGTCAATTGGGGTGCAGGATTTCGATGAGGATATCCAAAAAACCATCGGTCGTCCGCAGGGCTTTGACGTGACGCGCACAGCGGTCGAGGGCATCCGCGCGCGCGGTGTCAAAAGCCTCAACGCCGATATTCTCTTTGGTCTGCAGCATCAGACAGATGCCAAGATCACCGATACGGTGCAAAAACTGCTAAGCTTTTCGCCCGACCGGGTGGCGCTTTATGGATATGCCCATGTGCCATGGATGGCCAAGCGCCAGCAGATGATCCCCTCTGACGCGCTGCCAACCCCCGAAGAACGGCTCGACCTCTTCGATGTGGCGCGGCGACTGTTTCTTTGGGACGGATTCCGTGAAATCGGCATCGACCATTTCGCCCTTCCAACCGATGGCTTGGCACAGGCGCAGTCCAAAGGCATGCTCAAGCGCAATTTTCAGGGCTATACCAACGATCCCGCCGACGTGCTGATCGGGGTGGGTGCGAGCGCGATTTCACGCTTCCCGCAGGGCTATGCACAAAACGAATCTGCAACCGGGGCCCATACAGGTGCAATCCGCGACGGGCGTTTCTCGGTGCATCGCGGACATGCCTTCACCGCCGAAGACCGCCTGCGCGGGCGGATCATCGAAGCGCTGATGTGCGACTTTGAGGTTATCCCACAAGAGATCGGCGCAGAGTTTGCCATCGCCCCCAACCTCGTCGCGCAAATATTGGCCAAGGCGCGCGCGGCGCTGCCTAATGTGCTGGAGATGAATGACGGCATTCTCAGCATCCCCCCCGAAGCGCGCCCGCTGACCCGCATCATCGCGCGCCAATTTGACGCCTATGACCTAAGCAAAGCCGGGCATTCTTCGGCAATCTAGGGCCAACCCTGTCAGCGCACCGGATCGAAAAGCGCATCTTTCAACGTGCAATCGCGGATCGTGTCTGCCCCGCAAGGCACGGGCGTCAACTCTTTTGACAAGCAAACGCGCACTTCCTGAATATAACCCTCACGGCAGGTGACAGTCAGCATATCGCGCGTCATGCCGGGATTTGCCTCCAAGAACGCCTGCTCAATCAGCGTGGCGGGCAATTTCACCGTATTGGCGAGTTTGCGAAACGCTTGGGGTCGGCGGATGCTGTCATAGGCCCGCCGGGAAGTGTCGTAATAGGCGGGCGCCGTCAGGCCGGAACAGACGCCATGCTTTTTCCACTGATACCATGCAAGGCCCGAAGTGCCCATGATATCGCTCATTTCTTCCGTCATCCGCCGTGTGGGTTGCGCCGCTGTAGTGGGGCAAAAGGCCGGCCAGCCGCGATGGAATTGCGGCCAAAGCCCATGCAAGGTCCAACCGAAATCCTCACGTTCATCGCATTGCGGCGAGCCGCGGGAATCACCCTCCAAGCGGCACCAATTGGGCGACCAAGACAGCGCCATCACATAGTAATCAAAAACCCCCGCCTTCTCGCCATCGGCGCGAACAGGGGCGGGCACAGATACGGCGACAGCAGAGACAATCAGGCCGATCGCCAAGAGGAGGGGAGGCAGAACACGCATTCACTCTTTCCTTGCACAGTTTCCCGCAGTATAAGCCCCCCAATTTCCCCCACAATGGAAACCGCCTCAACCGAGGCAGCCCTTTTCGGGCAGCGGGGAAGATATGAGTTCAGGAGTGATCACGATGAACAAACCCATCATGGCCCGCGCCACCGCCGTTTGGCTGATTGACAACACAACTCTGTCCTTCAAGCAGATCGCCGATTTCGTCGGTATGCACGAGCTTGAGATCCAAGGCATTGCCGATGGCGACGTCGCCGTGGGCGTGAAAGGGTTCGACCCCGTGTCCAACAGCCAGCTTGACGCACATGAGATCGCGCAGGGCGAAAAAGACCCGCTCTACAAGCTGCGCCTCAAATTCAACCCCGCCGCCATCGGCGAGGAAAAGCGTCGCGGACCGCGCTACACCCCGCTGTCCAAGCGCCAAGACCGCCCCGCCGCCATTCTGTGGCTGGTAAAATTCCACCCCGAATTGTCGGATGGCGTGATCGGCAAGCTCGTGGGCACCACCAAGCCCACAATCCAGTCAATCCGCGAGCGCACGCATTGGAACATTTCAAGCCTCACCCCGGTTGATCCCGTGGCGCTTGGTTTGTGCAAACAGTCCGAACTGGACACCGCCGTGCAAAAGGCTTCGGCCAAGCGCGCAGCAGATGGCGCATCAATGACCGATGATGAGCGCCGCAAGCTGCTGTCCACCGAGCAATCGCTGGGTATGGAATCCTCGGCACCCCGTCTGCCAACAGCGATTGAGGGGCTTGAAACCTTCTCGCTCACCGGAACGGACGATAGCGATGACATCCGCGAAGATGATGCGCGTTACAAAGACGCCGACAGCTTCTTCAACCTGCCCGGTGATACGGATGATGAGGATGATGACGATCGCAAGTGATCGTGTGATCTTGAACAGCGAGACGGCCCGGATGTGCTCCGGGCCGTTTTCTTTTGGGGCTATCGCCCTCACCGACAGGGACGTCATGCGTCACGCAGGTGCAGCAATCGCTGTGCACAGCTCTACCAGAATCCCTTGGGGCGTGGCGACGTATCCTGTGGTCTGCCCCCAAGGCTCCACGCGGGCCGCCTGAACCAACCGCGCCCCGGCCGCGACCGCACGCGCCACGGCACCTGTGACATCCTCGCACTCAAAGGCGATCTCATAAGAGGGCTGTTCCGCATCATGGCGCCGGGCTGATTTGCCCAACTGCGCCATTAGCGCCAAAGAGGAAAACGCCAGCTTGGTCTCGCCAGTCAGCATCTCGCCATAGTCGCCCCCCTCGTGCACAAAGCCTCGCGTGCCGCCGAAAGCCGCCTCAAAAAACGCGATGGCCTCAAGCACATCTTCAACAAAAAGAATAGCATATCGAAACTTCATCGCCCCGCGCTCCCCTGTCGGCCTATGGTGAACCGTCCTCCACTCACGCCCCATTGGCAACAGTCTTTCGGCGCCGCTTGCGCTCTGAAGGAAGGCCGTCAGCCTCCTGTCTGCCCCTCATTTTCCCCACCGCGCACCCCAATGGCCGACCTGCATTTTTTGATCAAATTCCCTAAGAAACCAGATGCTTCGCTGCACCCATAGGGAGAACAAAAAAATATTTAGTCTGGCTCAAATTTTTTCTTGAAACGTAAACCCATGCGCCTTAAGTCCCCCTCCAAGACGCCAACGCACGCGCCTCTGGCCGGTGGGAAACCTCACGTGTTTACGTAGCGACGGTAACGTCTCCGTTTGAACTGGTCGGGCCTTTGGCCCGGGTCTTTTGGAGATGACCATGAACGCTTACGTAAACTCGCTCGCGGGTGGCAAAGCCGTCCGTTCTTCTGCCCGCATCGAAGCATTTATCCGCGCAACCGATTTCGATCGCCCGACTCTGGTGCTCGACACCGAGCTGGTCGCACAGCAATTCCGCGCGCTGAAGGCAGGCCTCGGCCGCGCCGATATTCACTATGCCGTGAAAGCAAATCCCGAGCGTGCCGTCATCGAGACTCTGGTCGCAGAGGGCTCGCATTTTGACGCAGCCTCGCGTGGCGAGATTGAGCTCTGCCTCGGCCTCGGCGCACGCCCCGAGACGATCTCCTTCGGCAACACCATCAAAAAGCCCGTCGACATTGCCTTCGCTTACGGCGCAGGCATCACTCTGTTTGCCGCGGACTCGGACATGGAGCTGGAGAAAATCGCCGCACATGCGCCCGGCGTTGAAGTCTACATTCGCCTTCTGATGGGCACCACCGAAGCCGATTGGCCGCTGTCGCGCAAGTTCGGCACGATGGAGAGCGAAGTGAATGCGCTCCTCGCCTATGCCGTGCACCTTGGCCTCAAGCCTGTTGGCCTGTCCTTCCACGTCGGCAGCCAAACCCGCCGCGCCGAAATGTGGCGCGACACGCTGGACCGCGTGGCAAATGTCTGGGCGTCAGCGCGCGAGGCAGGGTTCGACCTGTCGCTGATCAACATCGGTGGTGGTTTCCCCGCCTTCTACGGCGAAGCCATTGACGCACCCGAAGTCTATGCCGCTGCTGTTATGGACATGGTCGAGCCGCGCTTCCCCGGCGCAACCCGCATCATGGCGGAGCCGGGTCGCGGCATGGTCGCCGAAGCCGGCATGATTGCCGCCGAAGTGCTGCTGGTCTCCAAAAAGTCGCAAGATGATCTGCACCGTTGGGTTTATCTCGACATTGGCAAATTCTCCGGCCTTGCCGAGACGATGGACGAAGCCATCCGCTACCAGTTCACCACCGACCGCGACCATGAAGAGCACGGCCCCTGCATACTCGCAGGTCCCTCCTGTGACAGCGCCGATGTGCTCTACGAAAAGCGCCCGGTGCAATTGCCCATGGGCCTCACCTGCGGCGACAAAATCATCATCCGCAACTGCGGCGCGTATACCACCACCTATTCCTCGGTCGCCTTCAACGGCTTCCCTCCTCTGGACGTCGTGGTGATCTGATCCCTTTACCGGGTTTGGAAAAATCGTAACGAAAAGGCCCGGCGCATTCGCTCCGGGCCTTTATTGCAAGGTGGGATCCGCTATGCGCCTTACCCGCCCATCTTGTCCTGCGTCTTGGTGTCGAAATCCGCAGCGTCATGGCGCTCGTGCAACTGGCTTGACGGCTCGCCAAACGGCCGGTTCACCATCCGCCCCCGCTGCACAGCCGGGCGCGCATCGATCTTCTCTGCCCAAGCCATCACGTGACGATAGCTGGCAACATCCAGAAACTCCGCCGCATTATAAAGCCGCCCCAAGGCCAGCTGCCCATACCAAGGCCAAATCGCAATATCCGCGATGCTATAGGCGTCACCCGCAATATAAGCGTGTTTGGCCAATTGCTTGTCGAGCACATCCAACTGCCGCTTGGTTTCCATCGAAAACCGATCAATCGGATATTGCCACTTTTCTGGCGCATAAGCGTAGAAATGGCCAAAGCCGCCACCGAGATACGGCGCTGACCCCATCTGCCAGAAAACCCAATTGAGCACCTCGGTGCGCGCCGGGCCAGACGCGGGCAAAAACATTCCGAACTTTTCCGCCAAATGCATCAAGATCGAGGCGCTCTCGAACACCCGCAGCGGCTCTGCACCAGAACGATCTATCAAGGACGGGATCTTCGAATTCGGATTCGCCTCGACAAAGCCCGAACCAAACTGATCGCCATCGCCGATCTTGATAAGCCACGCATCATATTCCGCCTCTTTGATCCCAGCGG